>RCUH01000161.1_pt1 | contig 98347 bp, 205 predicted proteins | sample 2166191 | NCBI WGS metagenome assembly RCUH01 (sample SAMN09932848, study PRJNA488358) | compost metagenome | feature: garden; material: soil; isolation source: compost soil in an enriched community after 214 h of incubation | place: Germany: Experimental Botanical Garden Goettingen | collected...
AGTGTTGTAGGTCTTTGCCTTAGCACCAATACCCATGAAACCGCCTTCTTTCTTCACATCAGCACGAGCTACAAAATGAAGCTCTTCAGGGTGAAGAGTCACTAGTGTGCGAATGTTCTCCACCTTAGCTGAATCAACACTCTTTGTGAAGAAAAGCATATCTGTAGGGACAATAGCCATTGCCACTTGATTACCAGTGACTAGAGCCATGTTTGTAGCTCCACCATTGGTTTCCTTTTCTTGCATGACATTGGGACATGCTACAGCAAGCTCACGGAACATACGTGAGTAGGTGCTACCACTCTTGGAATCGCCAGTAGCGACAGTGAGAACTTGGGCTTGCGCCATGAATGCGAATGCTGCGAGAGCTAGGCCGATAATAATTTTCTTCATTTCATATCCTTTCAATTAATCAAGTTTGATATTGTACTGCGCGCTGTCATTCTGTGGCATCACTGGAGCACTTGTTTGTGTAGAAAACGACAGTGAATCACTCTCAGTATACACAAAAAGACCACCTAGCAGCAACACTAGAAAAATAATTCCGATGATAGAGTATTTCATTCCAGTCCTTCATAATCTTCAGCACCAGCGATGCTGTACAGCGAGATACCCAGAGACACATACGTAGAGTCATCTGGAACGTTAATACTCTTAGGATTGAATCCGTCGGCGTCAAATCCTGCATGTTCATAGCCGCATCCATCAAAATTTTGAAGTCTTTCGATAAGCGCACCATCCAGAGTGTAGCGCAGACTGTAGCTCCCATCGCCACAACTGTTCACAAGAATATATAGTTTCATGTTATTTCCTTAAGCTTTGATACGGATATTCTCTGGGGAAATCTCTGTAATGTCAAGGATGTTACCAAGATTTACACTTCCTGATGGATTGTAGTTTACAGCACGAGTGGGCTCAGTTTGAAGCTTAATCTGCTCGCTAACAAAATTCTCATCCACCAGAGCCATACGCAGTGAAGCAATAGCCTTGCTGTTAGCCTTGTCGATTGCATCAAACGCAGTCTTCTCTTTGAAGATGGACATGAAATCTCGTGCCTTACCAAAAGATTTGCTCATCTTAGCATCAAGTACAGCCATTTCATAGATACCTTCAGCCTTGTCAATAGTCACCATGAACTTCTCAGTTTCACCCTTCGCTTTCTTGAAGAGGTCCACACGATAGGCAAAGATTTGTTCGTATTGTTTTACACGTTCTGTCCAATCAGCAGCTTCTTCGGGAAATTGCTTGATAAACCCCTTCGCCTTCTTAGTGAACTCTTCTAGTGTAGCGGCTTGCTGCTCTAGTAGGTCACGCTGCGTTCCTAGCTCTGTCCAGCGCTCTTCAGCGCGTGTCTTAAGGGTAAGCACAGGCTCGTAGCTAATAACGCCTTCTAGGGTCTTAAATTTCATGTTAGCAAACCACTGTGAAGCAGCTGGAGCAATTGTCATAATTGACATAGCTAGAACACCAGCAATAGCTAGTCCCACAATCCCCTTAATAGTGAGGAAGATGATAGGGGCTACGATGAGGCCAGCAAGACCAATCAGACTCAATGTAGCGTATTTTTTAAACTTTTCTTGATTCATTTAATTCTCCTATTAGTTCCAAAGACCAGACAAATATTTACCAAACAAACGATGACCATTACTTTTCCGATTTTTGTATTTCTTGAATTCATCAGAAGAAGTCCAAATTGGCTCATTAAGATTTCCGCTAGCGGTTTCACCAAAAGCCCAAATCATTTCATCAATCACCCAAATCCACGCATCATGACTGTATTTTTCTGCATATTCTTCTGCAGTTCCATAAGTGCTATGGAGATACTCAGGAACATCTTCTTTGTCGATAGAGCAACAACCTGTTTCTTCTTCCTTAAATTTCACCAAAGCAGGATGGATAATGGAAGAAAGAGTGAAGTCTAAATCCCAACAATCACTGCTGTCAATAACTACTTCACAGTGATTTGTATCATTGTTGATATCTACTTTCATATTACCACCTCTCTGTATGAATTTCTTTACCACACTGACCACAATTGAAACCCCTAGCTCCATCACTACCACCCCCGTAGTCTCTACCACTCCAGAGCAATCTCACCTCATTTTGAGTGTATTCATTGATAGCTCCGCAATGTCTACATGTAATTCTTTTGTAAGCAGTTGTATCTTGTCCAACAATTTTAGGCATGTGTAACATCCTCCTTAATTTCTTTAATAGTTAACACACACCCTTTGATGTATTGTGGGCTCCCAACATCCATACGGAATGGAAGAGTTTTCAGTGCTTCCCACATCGCATCCCTTGGACCATCCATCCTACCACAAGCCCAAGCTGATGCATAGAATTCTGCTTTTTGAGCATCATCAAATGTATCTTGATGCCAAGACTCATCTAGTTTACACCTCTGCGCGATAACAGAACAAGGTTCTGACATTTCAAACACTTGATATTTCATTCTACTATTTCTCCAATATAAAAATTTTCAGACCTGTTCCAACGAGTGAACTTAGCGGGATGTTCACAAACACTTACCCAAATTTCGCTACCAATGCCCAGTTTTGAAGCTCTTTTCTTAGCCTGAAGCAATGATTTAAATCTTTCATATTTCTTACCTCCTTGTGGAGAATAATTAGGAGGATAAACAAGAAAATCTTTACGTCTATGCATTTGTTTCTTTCATTCGTTAGAGAATTTCCAACCAGCTACGAACTTCTGTCCTGCTGAAGAATTGATAGTGTATCCACGCTCTTTCATCTTCGTCAAGCATTCTGCACAGTTATATTTTTGTTGCTCTGTAGCTTCTACACCACGAAAAAAGCCCTCTTGAAAAAGAGGGCTTGAATCTTCTACGATCTTATTTTCCTGCTGCTTGTGCATCTGTTTTGGCCTTTCGGTATTGTGATAAGAAATCAGTAAAGATTCTATCACGATACATCAGAGTGAGCCAATCGAATTTGTAACTTTGTCCAACTTCACCATCAGTGCTGTTGTCTTTCAACTTCAGTACACGACTATCAAAGCTTTCAATCACAGGGATATCTGGAAAAACTGCGACAGCTGTTTTGACTTCCTGTGTCTTATAGACAATCGCTGGTGTCATTGGGGTAGTACACCCAGACACTAGAGCAATTGTTAAGATTAGTGGTAGTAATTTAAGCATCATTGAGAGGGCTCGTGATTGTTACAACGTCACTATCTACGTTAATGTAGTACACATCGCCAACTTCTTCGCCTTGCGCAAACAATCGTCCTTCTAGCCCAAATTCTGGAAAATCTTCACGCATCAATCGCACGATCAAAGGAATAGCATGTTCCATCCCATATGTCTTCTCATCTCCTGTCCACCGCAGGCCGGAAGAAGAGGGATTGATTTCTAAATCAATGTAGGTAATCCATTGGCTAGTTACGCCAATTTCCCATTCAGGATGATCCCGCACATCTTCACCAAGAATGGTTTGCAACTTAGAAAATTCTTCGTGTGTGATTGGGTTAGTAAATTTCAGTTCACCTTTAAATTGTGTAGTGTATCCCATTATTTATACTCCTTACGTGCATCTTTCAAATATTTAATCGTATCTTTACACGTTGTTGGAGTAGTTTCTTTTTCAATCGTAGTTTTAATAGTAGCAATTTGCTTGTTAGTAGTAGCTACACTTGCATTGAAGTTAGTGAACAGAGCACTAACAGTGTTTTGAATCTCTCCCAGCTTTGCAAGACTCTCATTTTGTTTGGTAAGAGCATCACTAAGACCATTATTACTAGCCTGTAAAGCATCTTTTTGCAAAGAAAGCGTACTGATTGTTGCTTTCTGAGTTAGCAATTCTTTTTCAAGGGAGTTGTTTGACACCCAGAAAGAACCACAAACAATCAATGCACCAACAAGTAAAATTCCTAGAGCATAATTTAAAATATTAGACATTATTTTTCCACATGAAGATCACTTCACCAACCCCAGCACCCACTGTTTCAGTGAACACTTCTTGAGCTACGTTTGCCTTCCATTCTTCATTGGTGATATCAGCACCTTCAAATTCAAAAACAAAGAATTTGTTTTCTCCATCTGGCTTACGGCGCTTACGGTATGCGTACACAATTCCTTCAGTGCTCATGTGGTTCCTTTAAAAAGTTAGGTGGATATCTGCTCGCTTGACGATTCGCATTTCGCCGTAATCAGCTTCAAGCGAACGAATTTGTTGTTCGATTGTATCATCATCGCTGTTACGGTTGCCATCATCCATAGCAATGAATTTTAGCCCGTGATTGGTGGAGTTTGCATACTCTGTTTGAGCTACATAGTACAAATCACTATTCCCAAAGAGAACAAAATCTCCTTGTGCTGGAAGTCGCTTAGGTGTAAGAGCACCACTGATAGAATAATGTGTAAGAGTCATTGTTTTTCCTTTAAAAAATTAATGATTTGCTCTCTTCTCTTTGCTTTAGAAGATGCTGGAACTTGATTATGCTCAAGCAACCAATCCTTGTCAAGTCCTTCCGCACAAAGTTTGATAGCTTGTTTTTCAATAAGTGCATCGTCAAAGTTCATCCCTGTCTTTTCACCATACGTGATAGCTGCATGACAGGGCTTACAAACAAGGCGCAAGTCATCTTCTGTAACGAACAAAAGCCTCTCTACAAATCCTTGAATGTCTTCTACAGCTTTAAGACTTCCAGCGCCTACAATGTGGTCTACTTCACCTTGAGCCATTACAAACGTATTAGAGCACACCTCACAGTCAAAGCCAAACACTGTATCTTTCTTACCACGAGGGTTAGGATTGGGAATCTGTTTTCTTTTCTTCTTAAGAAGGTTTAGTTTAATTGGATTACGACTCCAAGCCTTGCGTAAACAACCTCTTAGATATCCCCACCATGCGCTCTCTGTCTTCCATGGGGTGTTTGGTCCCCAAATTTTCTTAGTTGCCATTAGTCCTCAATCTGCTTGTTCATTGAAAACACTTTGGTCACATCAACTCCAGTGCATAATCTAACATTAGCAATCATAAAATCACCAGCAATACGGCAGCCTTCAAAAGCATCATCACAGTAATCTAGTTCATCTTTATGTACACCATGCCACAATTCACTATCAACAGTGAAATTCCAGTATTCATCAAGATGCAGTTCAAACAAAACAGGATAATTAAATTTATCCAAAATCTTTTGTACTAATTCTAATTCTTCTCGTGTAATTACTTCAGCCATTTAACTCTCCAATTCTAACTAACATTTCTTCTACACTTGGTGTATCTGTCTCCCAGCGCTTCATATGAATCCCTAGGAAGTATGTTTGCATCAAATCTAGCCAAGATGCATTTACATCTTTCCCACATTGGTCTACATACTTGACAGGTTCAGGGTACCACTCTTTGTATTTACGCATCACTGCTCTAATACATTCATCGTATGAATCCAGAGGATCAAGGATTTTGAATGCTCCCTTTTCTCCGAATTTCACACCAGAAAGGAATGTTGGCTTAAGGTTGTCTACACTATCTCCTACAATCCATTGTAGACATTTCCATTTGAATCCGTATCCCCACACTTTGCCCTTTTCATCAATCCAAAGCTTTCCTAATCCTTCAACTTGAAAAGGCTTATCCATCTTATCCCAATTCAACATCCAGCCTTCACAGCCATATGTATCTTTATCAATAGACGCTACAACAAGCTTCACACCTGAATCTCTCTCCTGCCATTGTCGAATGGAGAGATAGTCGTCAGCTTCGCCATGGTAAGTGACAGCTTTGTATTTCTTAGTGAGAAATTCTCTAACTTCTTTTAATTGAACAGGTCGGATGGTGTCATCACGATTTCCCTTGTATTTCTCTGGGAGAGGAAGTGTGTCTCTGAAGTTGTCATTACCAGACATATACATCTCAATAGAATCAGCTTCAGCTTTTTCTACAATCCCTTGCACCATGTGTTTCACAGTGTATAGAGCATGGGAAATATCCTCGCATGTTTGTACATCAGTAATTTCAAAATCTTCTAAAGGAAATTTCTCTAAGTCAATTTCCTTCTTCATTTCCGTTCTGTGTTTGAATGTCTTCACACGTCCAGAAGGAATGTGTTTCGCTTCAATGGTTCTCTCTTCATTTGCAGCAGCAGCCTTAAAAGAGATAAGATCACCATCGATTGCTACAATCGTTTTATTTTTCATATTTATAAATAGAAAAAGGAGGGTCACTCTCGCAACGCCTCCTTTGTGTTCATCTTCAATAAGCGGCTGGTCTATATCTAGATAAATCTGGATTACCCATATCAACGCTACATCCGCTAATATTAATAACTCCCGGTTCAGATACCTTACTCAGATAATCAATAACTTTTGATAAATTCTCTGCCTGTTGTCCAAGTACGGAAATTAAATTCTCAGCAACCTCTTGTAGAGATTCATCAATTTCTCCTTTTGGACCTTCTATATACATACCGTAGTTGTTCATATTAGTCTTCAGCGTATAGGATATCTAATGCTGCTTCAACATCTTCAGCTTCTAATCGGACAGCCTGTGCATCTTCTTTGTGCTTACTCTTGGCTAGCTTATTGAATGCTGCTTTCTTGATATTTAGTGTGTCTTCAACCTTGTCAGCAATCTCTTTGATCTGAGCTTTCAAATCATCAATTGCTGCTAGTTTGAGAACAGCTTCATCAATTCGTTCTGCTAGGGTTTCACGACCTTCAGGGTCTAGTGGCAGTAAAGGGTTACTCATTGATTATTCCTTAAAATGGGATATCGTCATCCATGTCATCAAATCCGATTCCTGAAGAATCATCTTCTACAACAGGTTTTGCAGGTGTAGCCTTTGGCTTTGTAGTCTTCTTAGCTACAGTTTTAGCAGCTACAGTTTTCTTAGGTTCTGATTGTCCCTTAATGTATTCAGTGACAGCAGGAGCAATAACGTCTAGAGTCTGCCGCGCATAAGCTTCAATCTCTGCGACAGTATCAACATAAGAAGAAGCTGATAGAACAGCCTGACCAACGCTAGCGCCTAAGTCATATTCTGACATTGAAGGATTCTTTTCCTTGTATTCAGCACGTAGCTTCTCAGTGAGGTCATTCGCTTCCTTAGCAGCAGCAATGATTTCTTCTGCTTCAGCTAGGCCAACAACATTCAGAGCTACGTTAATAGCATGACCCACCTTAACACCTGTCATATCTTTCTTTTGATATGGGGCGGGAGCAGAGCCCCCTGCCGTTGCAGCAGTTTGCACTGGTGCGGGGGTCAGAATAAGAACATCACTTGAGAAAGCTGAATACTGTGGTTTATCGTTGTAGTCTTCACCACGAGTAATAACTACACTTACTTCAGCACCAATTGCCAGAGCATGGTAATTATCATCTGCATCCTTCGCACTGGGAGCAGGTCGCTTGTCTGTCTTTTCAAACAAGCCTAGAGAAATCTTATCACCATCAACTACTAGCGCAACACTGTGTGTTGGAGTCCATGATTGACCCTTTGTACCGGGGTAAGTCTTTGGATTCTTTAGTTCATTCAGATAAACTGCCTGAATTACACCTGAAGCTTCTAGAAAAGTCTTCTTTGTGCGGGGGTCTTTTTGTTCAACAATTGCCATCTATATTTCTCCTTATCGAATTTTCTGTTCTACAACCACTGTAGTGATTTGTTTTAGTGAGTAGCCATCCGCAGCACCACCAACCATTTTGAATACTGCTCGTGCTGCATCTCGTGTTTCTTTTTCAGATACAACATAGCCTGTGTTGTTGTATACCACCTGATAAACTTGTTTAACTTTGTTCATTTGATTTCCTTTCAAAATTGAATTATAACACCCCGTTACACAAAATGCAAGGGGTTGTTGTTTTTATGTCATTGGCAAGCAACACATTCCGTGCTACGTGTAATCTCCCCTGTATCTCTCATACTGTAGATGTAATATAGAGATAGACAGTTAGGGTCTTTGAATGCCTTAGCATGCAAATAGCTAATGTAATTCTCATCATCCTTGGATGTTAGATATAGGTTCAAGCTTTGTCCTTGGTCAATCTTAGGTTGACGGTTGGAACACAAATCTAGATAAGAATCCATAGGCACTTCAAATGCACAACGGAACACTTTCTTTTCATGCTCTGACAGCCAATCCTGATTTACCACTGTTCTAGCTCGTGCAATCTCCATGATCTTTTCATCGTTGTAGACACCACGTTCTTTCATGATTTCTAGCAACACTTTGTTGACACGGAAGATTTCTCCACCAGCGCTTTGTGTTGTAAACACCATTGACAAATCTAGTCCAATACCTTCAGAAGCTCCAGCCATAATCTCTGCTGTGCTCTTAGTTGGGGGCATCATCATGCGTGTAGCATTACGAATTCCCAACCCCTTGCAACCAGCAGGCTCACCGAGAATTCCAGCTAACCATTGCGAAGCCTCTAGTGTTTTAGCATCCATCCTAGAAAAGATTTCTTCGTCTAGCATGAAACATTCCAAACTACCAACAACAATTCTTCTCCGCTGCATCAGCGTATGCCATCCTAGAACACCTGTCCCTACAGAGCGGAAGTCTTCGCTAAAACGCAAAATCTTCTGCATTGCTAATTGGTCTTCATATGACAATTCTTTGATTGTCTCAATATATTCAGACACATTGCAATCATTCATGATGTGAGCAATTTCAAAGATGTGTTCTGGCAAACTATCATACAGCTCTAAGTTCACATTAAGAATCACACAAGAGAATGTGTAGTCCTTGGATGCTGGTAATACAGTTTCTTGGCACAAATTAGAAGCTTTAATTTCTAACCCTGCATTCTTAAATGCTTGGGCTCTATGACGATTCATCTTATCGATGAACGTAAAATAACCTCTACCCTTAATCATCTTCACACCAAGAGCCTTCCCCATTCGAGAACAAGCATCTTCTGTTCGAAGGTCCACCCAATCACGGATAAACTCATCTTTAATTAGCCATCCAAGGTTATTCGATTCTGGATTCTCGTAAAGGTGATTTAACACTTCTTGGAAATCTCCATGACGAATATCTAGAGAGTAAGCTAATGAGCCACGGCGAGTACCTTGAACAACTTCGTCCATTGTATTAACAAAGTCACGAATAACAGGGAGTACACCAGCAGAGTGCCCACCGCGAGCTAGATTGTCACCTTCAGCAGGCCAATTGATAGCGTAGCTGGTGCCATGCGAATGCTTAGTCAGAATAGCTGCTTCTGTCATGGCATTATACCTATCATATAGATTGTTGTCAATCAACCCGCCAGCACAACTAACAGTAGTTCCCTTTTTACGATTACCGCCATTAGAAAGAAGTGGTGTGCTCGGCGACATGAAGCCATCCCACATAGCATTGAAAAACACTTCTTCCCAAGTCTTACCACTGGTGTAAGTGTCATATGCCCACCAAAGAGGATATGTATCAGGCATGTGCTGTGCTAGCGCCTTAGCAATCGACTTGTAGCGATCAAAAGGCGTCTCACCTTTGCTTAGATACTTTTCCGAGAGTAATTGAAATCCTCCTGTTGTATACCAAGAAGGAGCAAGCCCTTTCTTCTGTAATTCTTTTCGCTTCCGTGAGAAATCCATTACTCTTCCTTATCCATAAATTCTTTAAATCCATTACCTAGCGCATGTTCATCCCATGCCATTTGGTATTCACTTCCCTGTCCCGGTGTAAAGAAATCAATCTTCTTATAGGAATAGGTGTTCTTACCAAACCAATCAATGATTGAACACTCTCCAACATGAAATTCATGTGGAAGTCCTAGACGTTCTAGGTAGACATTCAATCGGAATTTCACAAACTCTTTAAATTCTTGTTTCATCACTCCATTCAAAGATTCTCCCGGAATGGCTTTCTCAATCAGAGAACATTCAATTTCATAAGCATGATGTACAGCTTTTACAACTTCACGATATCGCTTCTTATCTTCGAACAGAGTAGTTCCCAATTCTGCATAATAAGTGTTGATAATCTCTGCTGTAATTTGTCCATGCAAATCTTCATCCAGCCCTGATTGATTAGTCCCTCGGACAATGATAGGAATCTTATTAAATCCATTGCTCTGGAAAGACTTCAGCATTGAAAAGAAACTAAACAGAAGCGCTGTCTCTGTCATAGAGAAAATAGTGATTCCAAGAATTTCATCTTCTTCTGAATTTAGAAGTCTACCAAGCCAAGCTGCTCTTTCTGCTGTGTCCTTGTCGTTAAGGAAAGCCATGTAATGCTCATCCTTATCTAGCCCAAGTTCAATGTTAATCTTGTTATAGAATTCAGCATGAACAGCACGTTCTACCATTTCTGCGACAGAACAAGCAAGCTTCACTTCTGGCCGGGGAAACATGCGGGAAATCTTCGCCCACATATCACCAACAATCAATTCGTATTTGACAAAAAGATTTAGAATGAATTGAACAGCATGCAGTTGATCTGGAGCCAATTCATATTTCAGTTGAATACGCTCCAATTCCACCTTCATTTCTGAGGCAAACCACATCTGATCTTCAAGCTGCTTATTGGCTAACTCAACAATCTTAGGATAATAACGGGCATAGCTTTCTGTTTCTGTTTGAATCCTAGTCTTAGTTGTCATTGCTCTCTAACTCTTCTCCGCTAATTTCGTTGTAATAGGGGAGTAAACTCCCTTTGCTAATAATGTGATCGATGATTGCACCTGTAAAGTTATGTGTATAACTCATCTGATATAGCTCTTTGAACAATTCAAAATCATTTTGTCTATATTCTTCTAATCGGGCATCCATTGAATACATCCCTGAAGATCGCCATTCATCGTCACTACGCTCTGTTCCAACAAATCTCATTCCAAACACGGGCGTATTCGTTTTAGCAGTCAGAGGTCTGTGATAACACTCTTGTCGTTCTACTGATTTACTGATATCAAATCCAATTGCATCTAGGAATGCTAGAAAATCTTCTTCTGTCCCGTCTTTCACTAATGCTGCCCCCTCTGGGCTACTCATAATGTCGTACAAACTTATATATTTAATCAAATCTTTCTCCCATGGTTATCATGATAACCTAAATTTTTCTCAGCTAACTCTCTTGCCATAATTGCATCCTCAATTCTATCAAAATACCCAAGAAATTTGATTTCATACTCTTGTCCAATCCTTGCAATCCACTTATTACTTCTTTTATTCCAGCCCACACCAATTACCCCACTGTTATTGTTTTTAGGTAGTTTTCTGTTTTTAGAGTTATTTAAGTAACTTCCATTTTCCATTGCGTGAATAGTGTTATTTTCTATATCTCCACAAACATGGTCAATTATTCCGGGCTCATCACCAGTAACAATTTTATAGATCACTCTATGAGATTTTAAAATCTTCCCATCTAATCCTCCAACACGGTATCCATACTTATCCAGCGTGTTAAGTGCTAATTTTCCAGCAAATTGAGAATTCCATCTATTGCAAATCCCGATATTTTTGAAATGTTTTTCAGGGCGATAATTCCAAGTAACTTTACCTGTTGATGAATCATAATTAAAACATTCAATTAAATACTCACGGGATGGAAGCTTTTTAGGCTGTGTCATATTAGCCTTTCTTGTAGTTATCTTTTACCAACTGCCGTGCTTGTACCCATTGTTTCAGGTTTCCACTCCACAAAAATCCATCTCTATCACAATGAGTAATACCTTCTTCCCATGTACTTGAATCCCAATGTAAATTCACACCAACTGACCACGTACCTGAGTGAGTGTGTTCGTTGGGAGAACTATACTGAGGAAGAATCTCATCTTGCATTGGTGTAGCAGCATGTTCAAAAGGAGAACTATGCACTGGAACACTCCCTGCTAGACGTTCATAAATATCTAGAGCCTTTTCAATTGTTGTATCAAGTTTTCTAAAACTCACTTGAGCACAGCAAGCAGCATCAATTTTCTTAGCTGTCTCTAGATCAATCTCTTCCCCATCAACACTGTAAGTTGTCTTATCAAATCCAACATCTGTATCAACATACGCAAAGTGCCACTCTCCAGCAACAAGGGGATTTTCACCAGCCAAATTAGTTGCCTCTTGCATACAACGAGCTAGCTCATGAATTGTGGGATCAGCGTCTTCATGGTCGCGAAGCCAATAGAAATTATCGTATTCTGTAGCTGTCAAGACAGTTTTCATGAACACATAAGGTTCTAGAATACGATTAACCACTTGTTTGTGAAGTCCCATTGCAGCCATTTGCTCTGCCCTGTCGGCTGCTTGTTTAGCAGCTTGAATCCACATCCACTTAGCTGTCTCTGGGTCATCAATTTCACCATCAGCTTGCATCCCTGCTTTATTCTTACCCCATTCAACAGGCATAGCTGGAGAATTTCGAACAGCCTCAATTGTTTTAGCAATTGGAATTGCACGACTACTAGCTGCATTTCGACTAAACATTTTGTGAGTCATTAGCTCACTGTGAATCATTCGGGGATATTCTAGTTCAAACGACGTAATTACAATACCATCTGGAGAAACACTCTTATTTAAAACACGGGCAACAATACCTGCCTTACCAAACACTTCCGATTTATAGCCCACTAATTAATTCTCCCACATTATTCGAATTATACGATTCCCAAACACCATCCTCAATTACTACCACAGTTGGCACACCCTTCACCTCATATTGACTGACAGCCGAAGGGTTTTTGATTGCATCGATTTCTTGAAAGTCAACACCTGCTGCCTTAAGTTTTTGTTTCACCCCCGGACACTTAGCACAAAAAGGTGTTGAAAACACTAATACTTCTCTCATTCCAGTTCAACTCCTTCTAGCTCTGCTAGTCGTTTGATTTGCAAATAGATAGCCTTAATCTCACGCTCTTTAGGATTCTTGTCTCCAAATCGAGCAATAGTTTTAAGAATATGGAACAGCACACCAGAAGGATCACGCTCACCAATACGCCACTGTTTAGCAATGAAATATGGGTCTACCTTCAATTGAAGGAATTCAGCTTCAAATGGAGATAGCTCATAGAAGAAATCATAGTGCCCATCAATTCGTGCTGGTGTCTCCACAGGAGATTGAACAATTGTCACATTGTTAATCACCGTGCTTGGAGAATTCTTTTCTGTAACCAATTCAAATCCAACATCTAAATCTTTTTCATAAAATAGCCAACCATTTTCAGGAAGTTGATTTTCATCTTGAACAGCAAAAATCCCGTTTTTAGGATTAATTCTAATTACTGAAAGAATGTCCCCTGCTTCAGTATTTGACATATCAAGCCCAGTCCTAAGCATTCTAATTTTATCACCAAGTCTAATTTGCATAATCACCCCGCTAAAGCTGTAACTAGAAATCCTGCAGTCATACTTGTTAGACCTAGAGCAATTAGCTTAATCCATGTAATGAATGCTGTCCAAAGAGCTACTTTGAATGCCACATCAGCAATCGCCCAAGCATAAAGACCATAACCAACAGAGATTACAGTTCCAAATCCTAGAAGGATGTAGGCCAAGACAATAAGCACCATTGCTAAAATTACCCAAAACTTTTTCATTTAATTTTCTCCTTAAGAAATGCCAGTTGAACCATGACCACCAGTGCCGCGTTTTGTTTGTTGTTCAAATGCTTCCACAACTTTGTATTCTGGATGAATCACCGGAATAATCATAAATTGTGCTACTCGATCTAGCGGGCTGATAGTAATCATTGAATTACTTCTATTCCAAAGAGAAATAGAAATCTCTCCTTGATAATCACTATCGATTAATCCAACAAGATTGCCAACCACTAATCCCTTAGTTCCAAGTCCAGAACGTGGAAGTACAATCCCGGCCTTATCTCTATCTTTGATAAAGAAAGACAATCCAGTGCCTACAATGAATGTTTCGTTAGGCTGTAGATAAATGTTAGCCTGCGTACAAGCTCGCAAATCAATTGCAGCACTTCCCTCTGTTGAGGGAACAAGCATCTCTGGTTTTAGTCTGTCATCAAGAATTTTTACTTCAATCATTCAATTCCTTTCTCTAGTGTCATGTCATCGATGTTGACATTATACCACTTTTCAAAGCACTCTGAGATGGCTTGAGTTAAATAAATAATAGATTCCTTGTCATACTTGATAAAATTATCTCCCACTTCCGTAGGAGTAAACAGAATTGCAGTGATTGCTGAAATTAAATCTGTTTCATTTTTGATTAAAATATCATTGTCCATTATATTTATCCTGTAACTCTTCCAAACTCACCATCTCGGGAGTACCAAAACCATCTTTGACATTCTTAAGCACTGTCAATCCTCGGAAATGATTATTTCCCTGTGGTCCCTTGTAACTCTCATCGTGAGTGTAACATGATCCATTAATAATGCCAACTTGTAACTTCCCATCAATGGTAGGACGAATAGCAATATCAAGAGTTTGCTTATGACCAACAACGAATGATCGCCCAATTGTTTTTAATTGGTTCAGGGCATTGCCACCGTAAGGTTTACCACTAAATGGGTTGGCTAGAAAGTGAACGAAATAAATACCTTCTATTTCAGCTGGAACTAGGTAGCTATACACTTCCCACCCAAACTGTTCCAGTTTTAGTGTCTTTGTTCCCACAAATCCATCTAGTTCTGGCATGTCATTTGCTAGTCTATCAAATCTTTCTTCATGATTGCCCATTGTAAAAATCATCCGGGGAGAATATGCTTTCTTCCGGTTCTTTTTCTGGTTCTCTTGCAATGCTTTGATAGGAGCCATGATAAGCTCCATACCTTTGTGCCCTGCTTCAATATCAGCAATTAGGCGTCTACCTTCAAAGCTTTTCTTACCTCTGTCATAGCTGCTAAGAGCTTCGAAATCATAGTGGTCCCCAATATGTACGATAACGTCTGGTTGTCTTTCTGCGATGAATTGTCCGATGTGTGAGCAATATGAGAGGTCGTGATTTGGTTTACACTGTGTGTCACCAATAATTAAAATATCCATGTACATCCTTTTCTTAATTTCTGTCAGCGCAGATTGTACCACATTGCTGACTAGTTTGCAACAGAATGTTGCTACAGTCACTATATTCTAATGACTGTTAATAGATATAATAATTATATCTTACTGAGTTTGAAATCTAGGCGAAGCACTCCCTAGCCCCTGTAGACACAGTTGCTAAGTGCTCACCTATCTAACATCTTACTTGAGAAGTTAACCTAGCCCTCACGGGAGAAAGATCGTTGCCTTTCTGCGGAGAATGTGTTAATGTACACACATTGCTCTGAGAATTTCCCTCCGTACAGAGGTCTACCAGTGTTATTCTCTTATTAATCACTCCACACCTTGCACCGTGGTTTTACTTTGTGCTTTAGGATACAGCCAGAAGGTTTACCCAAGATTCTGTATCTGAGGGAGAAAAACAAGTTTGAAACAAGTTTCCTTCCAATCCTTCATTTTAACACTGGGTATCCTCTTGTTGTCAATACTTTGTTACTCATGTGTGATTAAAATACAACACTGCTGTTGTTGACAATCATTTTAATCTGTGGTTCACTCTGTCTCTGTTACAACAAAAATAAGGGAGATTATGACAACAATTTTAGGAGCACTTATTGTGCTAACAATTTTATTTATTTTATTCAACAGGCCACCGCCGAACTATGGAGTACCAGCATGAACAGAGACACCAAAGATACAGCTAATATTTCGCTAGTTGCTCTGTTGATGAGTCTTGTTATTGGTGGTATCATCGTTTGCGGGATTCTGATTGCCACTCCATTTCTTGTAGAATGGATTGTCAGACTAATCCTATTGCTATTAGCGTAGAATTGATTTAAGGAACTAAACCACTTCCTCGCACACTTGTGTTACACTGGGTGTATTGGGGTCGTAGAGTTTTTCTATGAATGTTTTAGAAGGAGAATCTTATGAAGGACATTGGTAAAGGACCGTGGCGTACCACTTTGATTGAAAGTGAGCGCGGTTGGGGCCAGAAAGTGGATGGCTATCGGCGCTTTGAAACTCGTGAAGAGGCTGAGAAGTGGGTAGATGAGTTTAATAGTAAAAATGATTTACCGACAGTTTCAGATTGGTATATGTACGCTGAAAGTCCTAAATATGTCCCTTGAAAAAGGAATTAAAGTAGTCACTATCGTTGATCTTAGTGGCCTACCAAAAGGGAGTATCATACAAGGATGCGTAGAACGTACACTTGCAGGAATTAAGCACTGGGAAGGTGTATTTGTAAATATGTCTTGCAGTTGGAACGAAATTGTCAAACAATCAGATTGTGAAATTTGGGATGAAGAAAAACACGATCCTGTGATGTTTGTTATTAAAAAGCATTTTGAAGAAAAAGCTAGACAAGATCGATTGAGCCCTGTATTGTCTCACATGTGCAATCAACTAATTAAGGAGTGAATATGACTTATGAACAATACAAAGCAAAACTTGACGTTCTTAAAGAAATTCTTCGTGATGCTTTAGAAAGAGGTGACTATAATCTAGAGTTTGATACGCGCGAAGATATTGTTTCACTTAATCAACGTTACTACGAGGAATAATCATGTACCTACACTGGAATCAAAATGGTAACCTTCGGCTCTGGAACCTCTCTGAGAAAGGCGTTACACGTAAGCTTCGAAAGGCCCTGAAGAAAGCAACAGGTCCGGGAGTTCAATATGCAAATCTTATCAATGCAAAGAATATTGCGGATATGCACTATGCTATCTATGGCCTGATTGGCACTCCAGAATTCCTATCATTTGAAATTAAGTCTGATATTTAATATGGCTTGGCTAAAATATACACCTGTGTTTAAACATGGGTATGGTGCTGTTGGGTACAAAGAAATCTTTGATGTGGCTTTTCTTGATGATATTAAGTGGAGTATTCGAGACGAGCACGGCGACCCTGAGGGGTTGTGTGAGCCACTTTGGGAAATTGTAGAACACATTCCATTTGACCTTCTGTGTAATCGAATTGAAGCTTTACAAGACAATATTCTAGCTTCCCAATCTATAGCTGCACGTTACAGAAAAATGATTGCAGATGGGGAATATAGTGATTGATTATAATAAAGACCTAGAGAAGATTAAAAATCTCAAAGTTGGGGAACATTGTTATGTCCATTGGTTTGATGAAGGTGGGGCAGTGGTTTACTGTGTAAATGGTGAAAGTACAATCGAATATGAATTATTTGAGATTCCTCAATATGGTGGGGAGGAAAGTTTTGAAATGACAAGTCCTAGCGCTCAAGAAGTTCTTGATATTGCATATAGTTGGACGTAAGGATTAAATAATGGGATATGAAAGAAAAGAAAAAGGACGTATGACAGAAAAATTTGAGAACAAAGAGAAATTAACGGATGTAGCTAAACTCCCATTCCGGGAAATCGAAGATCGTGGTATTCGTAAAGAGACAGCAGAGAAATTTGGTGTACGCTGTGCTGTATCAACTGCAGATGGTAAAACACCAGTAGCTTATTACTTCCCTTCTTATAACCAGAAGGGTAAAGTTGTTGGTTACATGAAGCAAGACGTTACCAAAGACAAGTCTGAAGTAGGTCATTGGACAGCGGTGGGTAGTGTGACAATTGGTAACAAGCTTTTCGGGCAAGATGTTGCTGAAAGCGTAGAACGTGCCCGAAAAAATATCGTTGTGACTGAGGGCCAGATTGACGCTTTAAGTGCTTATCAGAGTTGTTTAGATGGAGTTTCTAATACCAAATGGGATGGCTTAGAGCCATTTGTAGTTTCCATTCCTATGGGAACTGCTAACGCTGTAGAAGCTCTACTACATAATCAAGATTACATTAAAAGTTTTGAGAGCTTAACAACTTTCTTCGATAACGATGAATGCACGCCCGCTGAAACCAAAAAAGGTATCATGAAAGGTAAAGAAGCCACTGAAGCTGTAATGGGGACATTTGTAGGTACTGGGCTATCCCTGTTTACTATCGAAACTCAAAATGGATTTAAAGACGCATCAGATTTATTGCAGGCTGGGAAATCTGATGAGCTTTATAAGCTTGTATCCTTCGGTAAGAAGATGTATACTCCTGAGAAGATTATTAGTGCAGCGGATGTTTCGCTAGAAGCTATCATTGCTCCAGCACCAGAGGGTTTGAAGCTTTCAGCTTTTCCAAAACTTATGCGTAAAACTTCAGGTTTCCATAAAAGATGCTTGACTACAATCACAGCCCCCAGCGGCGCTGGTAAAACTACAGCAGTGTCCTTGGTTGTAAATGCAGCCAAGGCAGCGGGTCAAAAGACAGGTCTGATTTATTTAGAGGAACAAGCTAAGGAAACTATTCAGAGGTTGATTGCTGAAGATTTGAAAATCAACTATACGATGTTCAAACAAGAACCGTTAAAGTATGCGAGTCTTGAAGCTATTACAGAAAGTCGTCAGAAAATCATTGACGATGAGTCTGTCTCAATTCTAGATCACTTTGGTTCTTTACCTGTGAGTTCCTTAATGTCTCACATTAAATATATGCATGAAGTGGAAGGATGTGATTACATTGTTGTAGATCACATTTCAATGCTTTCAGCGGACATGGTTACTGATGAGCGTAAAGAGATTGGAGTGGTTATGACTGAGCTTGCGGCTTATGCTGCTAGTCACGATGTTGGTTTGATTGTTATTGTTCACTTAAATCGTGGTGGAACAGCAGATCAATTTAAGGTGAAAAAGGGCGAAGAAGATAAACCATTCTGGGCACGGGTAACAAAAGAAAGTTTGAAAGGAGCTAGTGAAATTGAACAACTCAGTTTTGTTATTATCGCCCTAGAACCTGAAATTCTTCCCAACCGTGAACGTGGTCGTGTGAGGTTTGTAGTTTTGAAGAACAGGCCCACATCATGGATGGGTGAAGCTGACATTTGGAAATTAAATGAATCCACATGGGAAGTCGAAACATCTGAGCTTGAAGATTTTTAATATGAAATATAAGACACTCCCAACACAAGAATATCTAGAAGAGTGTTTTACATATGACCCGGAAACGGGTCTTTTGTATTGGAAAGAAAGACCATTACATCATTTTAAGAATGAGCATGGTTGGAACACTTTCAATTCTAAATATTCTAACAAACAAGCCTTTACCTGTAGAGATGCTAATGGTTATTTTGTAGGCACACTAGATGGAAAACAATTTAAAGCACATAGAATCATTTGGAAGGTAGTCCATGGTACAGAACCTGAAACTATTCTTCATGATAAAGGTCGAACTGACGATAATAGAATTGAGAAGCTATCAAGTGATAGTCACTATAAAAATATGTTAGATCAGAAATTAAGAGTAGATAACTCCAGTGGAATTTCAGGTGTTTCATGGTATTATGATCGTCAGAAATGGTGTGTACGAATCAGTGTAAACGGAAAAGTAAAGAATCTCGGATATTTTACTGATCTAGAAGAAGCAAAAGCCCGCAGACAGAGTGCTGAATTAGAATACGGATATCACTCCGATCACGGTAAACGTTAATATTTAAGGAGAAGAATGAAAATATATCAAGCAAATACATATGACTATGAAATGAAACACTTTGGCAGACTTTTAAAACAAGATCGTGGAGAAGAAGCTTCTTGTTTTAAAAATGTCAAGCAGTTTTGCAGAGATTATATTAAAGAAGGAAGAGATGTAAGTGTCTCCCTTGTAGTTGGACTTCGGGGGTGGTGTGACCAAGCAGGTTCGACATTGAGCTATCATTACCTTGTGAAAGATAATGAAACAGGAGAATTCACTGATCCTCAATATTGGCGATTTACTTTTATTGAACTTCACAATTGGTCATTAAAAGATTACGAAAAAGAGTGCAATGAATTTCAAGAAATTTATGATAAGCATCCAAAGCAAGAATTTTTCAAATGGTATTGTGATTTTGGTTTTCTTCACATTATCGAGCACAGTTTGAAATTAATTAAAAGTTTTTCTAGTGGGCAACGTCTCAGACTATCAAATAAGAGAATTGAAGAGTATTGTAGAGATGATGATTGTGATTATGAAATTCCTAAGTATGGAAAAGGAATGATTCCACTGCTAGATTTGGATTGACACACAAAGGAGCCCATGTTACAATGTGTAATGTGGGCTTTTTATTTTGGGAGATTGAATGTTATTAAATGGTAATCCGTTAAATGGTTTTGTTCTAGACTGTGAAAGTGATGGATTTTTCTTTCAAGGAACAAAAATCTGGTGTATCTATTTTGAAGATTTAGATAGGGAAGAGAAATTTAGCTTCAATCCTTTTCAAGAGAACAAGGTAGAAGCTAAGAAGAAGTTTCTTGAATGGTTAGACAGATATGACAATCCTATCGTAGCATTCCACTATGGGCTTGGATACGATATGTTTGCCATCATGAAGCATCTTGATATTGAATTCACTGTTGGACCTGACACAATTGAAGGAAGACCCGTTCGATTCATTGACACTCTTTATTGGAGTATGTATTTAAATCCTGACCGACAAGGGCATGGTATTGAAGCCTTTGGTGAACGTTTAGGGTTACACAAGATTGATTGGCGTAATCGTGCTATTGAATTAGGACTGATTACAGAGGATGCTCCTGATGGTGCTGAGTTCCAGAGGTGGCATGAAGAAATGGGTGTTTATTGTGAACGTGACGTAGAAGTGAATAAGAAAGTGTTTTTATTCTTACTTGGTGAACATCAAGGCTACTACACTTGGACAGGCGTAATGCCTGATAGTTTCAAGTGTGGACAGAAATCTTTCTTTCTCATGACTTGTCAAGAGTTTGCAGGGTGGAAATTTGACATTGAAAAAGCTAATGCTCTAATTCCTCGAATCGGAGATATGATGGAAGAGATTAGGGCTGAAGTAGAGCCACAGCTTCCACCACGATCATTGAAGAAGGGTGAAGAGAAATTCTATTCCATGCCTAAGAATCCTTACAAGAAGGATGGGACATATTCAAAACACATGCTTGACTTCATTGCTAAACACAATGCTAAACAAATTGAACATGGAAAGATTGAAGCTTATGGAAAAGAATATGCTGTAGCAAGTGAATCGCTATTAGATGTGAAGCTTCCAATGGAGATGGCTAACCAAGATCAACTAAAAGATTGGCTTCTTGAGTTAGGGTGGGAGGCAACCTTCTGGAATTTCAAACGGGGGCCTGATGGTAAGCCATGGCGTGACCCGAAGACACGGCAACTGGTACCAACCACGCCGAAGATTCAAGAGGCTCAGAAGATTTGTCCCAACCTTGAAGCTATGGATATGCCTCTAATCAAACAAGTGGTGAAGTGGCTATCTCTGCGAAATAGACAATCTGTTCTCACTGGTTGGTTGAATAATGAACGTCTTCAAATGGATGGAAGAATTGGTGCAGGTAGAACAGGCATTGCAGCTACACACAGACAGAAGCATCAGGTGTTGGTTAACGTTCCTAAGGCAAGTGAGAAAGTCTTACTGGGGAAAGAATTTCGAGAGTTGTTCACTAGTGAAGATGGATTCTGGATTGCGGCTGGTGATGCTGCTGCACTAGAAGGACGTGTGCAAGCGCACTACACTTGGAAATACGATGGGGGTGAAACAGCACGGGAAATTCTGAGTGGTGATCCTCACAGTAAAACAGCTAAAAGTGTTTACGCTGAAGAATTGAAAGATATTGATATCAATGCTGAAGATTTTAGTAAAGATGATCCATTCTTCAAGCCATTCCGTGACCGAAGTAAGAACGTGTTCTATGCTGGCCTGTACGGTGCAGGAGATGCTAAGCTAGCTAAAGTGGCTGGCCTTCCTGAATCGCAGGGCAAGATTATTTCAGAGAAATTTTGGGCTGCTAATCCGGCTACGAAGAAACTGAAAGATGCTCTTGAGAGTTATTGGAATAACACTGGTAAGAAAACATTCCTTCCGGGAATTGATGGTCGTTATCTGATGACTCGAAAGAAGAGTGCATTACTTAACACAATCTTTCAGTCCTGTGGTGGTATTGTGATGGACTACGCTGGATGTTTTATGGATGTTTGGCTTGGTAAGATTTACTGGGATGAAATGTGGCGACCATACTACCTGTATAAAGGTAAAATTGTTCGTAGAATTGGCTACTTCCACGATGAGTATGAATACGAGTGTGAAGGTGAAGAGACAGCACATGAGGTGGGAAAACTCATTGAAAAGGCCATTGAAAAAGCTGGCAAACATCTGAAGATCAAAGTGGAACTGAAAGGCGAAGCTAAGATCGGGAAGTCGTGGGCCGAGACACACTAAAATTGATGTGAAAATACAACAAAAGCCCACTAAAATAGTGGGCTTTTTCTTTGTGGGTGCTTTTCTTTTGGTCTATACTCCAACCACTGTGAGCGCAATAGCTCTTAATCAATCGAACGGTGATGCTGCGTATTTTAGAACTACGAGACTCTCATCACTGAGAGCCTCAATGGTATGAGAATAATGCTCACAACTTAATAAAGGAAAATAGATGAAGATTTATAAATATCAACTAGGTAGTTTTGTTGGTCATGTATTTGAAGATAGGAGTGTTTGATAATGAAGATTCTTGCTATCCTTGGTTTTGCTGCTATTCTTGCAGGTTGTGACGCAGCAGTAATGGATGAAATGCAACCTAATCAATGTCTCCGTGCTGAGATTTTTAAACAGTGCATGGCTATTTTACCCAGTGGGCCAGTGGCTACAAAATACAACGATTGGAATGAAGTAGTGAGTGAATGTGGTAGTCAAGGATATTACCAATCTATGCGTAAAACTTCTACGATTCCTATGGAGTGCAGAGCCCGATGAATTACAAAACTATTGTAGACCAAGAAGAATTTGAGAAATTCATTGCTTGGCTCCCAGAACTTAAACCTGATGAAACTTATTACTATTCTTTGCTTGCTCGAAATAAGTATGTCAAGGATTCTGGTATTGGCACTCTGAATTCTGATAAACATCAATGCGCCCGTTTTGTCACAAACAAAGAGCGTATGTTCATGAAGATTCAACAAACTGAAACTCCTGAAGGGTCTTATGGTATCAAGGGGATTCTTGTTCCTCAAGAAGCTCTAGCCTCTTACATCACTATCAATCCTCGCAGTCATAAGAAAGCTGCAAGAGCTATGCTCAAACGTCTAGCTGACGTTGTTGCAGATAACGAACCCTCTCCGAACGTTTATCAGGAGAGCTTGACAGCTTTGCACAAGTCTGTTAGTCGTAAAATTTTCTTAGACATTGATTTTGATGTGGATGAAAATGCGCGAGCACATGTTTTGAATGAAATTAAAGAAATCATTAATCATGATGCTGTGGACATTTTGCTCACCCGTGGCGGGTTTCATGCTCTTGTACGTCTTGATGCAATTGAGAAACAATATGTAAAATCTTGGTATCAAGCTATCAGTTTACTACCCGGAGTTGATATTTGCGGCGACAATATGATTCCTATCCCCGGTACATATCAAGGTGGTTTTACACCCCGAATGATTCCGCTAACACAATTTTAAAGGAAAAACAATGACTGCAGATAAGCGCTCTACTCACACTGATGCCCTAGAAACTCTGGGCTTTATTCTTGCTCCTAATCAAGGTGCTCGTGATGCTATCCACCTTGCTGTTGAACCTGTGATTGCAGGTCATTCGCTAAAGGCTGGGGACCACATTGGTATCAAGGATGGGAAGGCTGTTAGCCACAAATATGTACGTAATCGTGATGTTAAACTACTTGGTGTAGTTGATCCATTCCTTGGACTTGATCTTGTTGAGGGTGAACATTTCTGGCTTGTGGTTTACCCACGTCAAATTACATCGCTACGCCATGTTTGGGTACATCCTGATTTTGCTTCAGAAGCTGCTCCTGCTATGGTAGAACAAGCCCCTAAAGAAAGGACTTTGAAAGAGATTGCTTACCAATGGATTGAAAATTATGCAGAATCTATTTCTGGTTCATACCATGACTATTATTCTGATGAAACTCGTTATGCACAGATTACAGCAGAAGAGTTGATTGACACTGCTAAAACTCATCTACGTGAAGGGTCTTGGGGTGATTACATCGTTTATGGTGGTAAATTCGAAGGTGAATCTACAGACCCTGAATTTTGGAACCAACTAGAAATCTACCTAGAAGAAGAGATTCCTGAGAATAACCGACGTAGCTTCTTTTCTTGCTCTTGTTAAATAAGGATTAAAATGTACACTTTCCCTCCGACTAATTTCTATCAAGAATTTGATGAAAATCTTGAGGGACGAGACTTTGTTGTCTCCGATCTTCATGGCTGTTACGATGAATTCACCAAATTTCTAGATCATCTTTCTTTTGATATGTCAAAGGATCGTATGTTCTGCTGTGGAGATTTGGTGGATCGTGGCCCTAAATCCATGCAATGTCTCCAGCTTCTAAACCAGCACTGGTTTTATTCTGTTCGTGGTAATCATGAACAAATGATGATCGAAAGCCTTATCCATCACAAAGACAGTGATTTTTGGAGGAAGAATGGTGGTGAATGGGGCTACCCTGTGGGTAAGCAAGACCGTCAGGACATTGTTAGCTATGTTGAAATGGTTGAGCCCTATCTACCCTACATCATCACCGTTGGCGATGGTACAAATAGATTTAACATCGTTCACGCTGAACTAACGTTTGCTCCTGATATTTCTGACAAAGATGTTGATGAGATGACATTTGATGAATATCGCTGTGACTCTATGTTGTGGGGACGTGATATTGTCCAAGGACACCCAGCACCACATTCTGAAAATTTGTCAACCACGTATGTTGGTCATACGCCACTGAATGAAGTGAATAAGATTGGAAAGCAAATTTACATTGATGGTGGGATTGTCTTTGGTGGTAAACTACACATTGTAGAGCACAATGCTAAAGTGCTTCACACGTATGATAAGAAGACAGACAGTTATTCACAAACTAATATTTAAAGGAAATTAAAATGCTGACTAAAGAAGACCTAGAACAAATTGCAACCACTTTTGGATTAACAATTCCCGAGGAAAAATTTAAAGTGAAGGATGGTTTTGTAACTCAAAATGAATCCATCTGGTGGCACTCTTCACACGGCCCAGAACAAGTTACGGTTGCCACTAGGGATCATAGGCAAAATGTTTTGAGTTACCCAGATTGTTATTCAATTCGAAAGCCCTATTACAAAGTGGAATATCTAGACTAATACCACAAAAAGAAAAAGCCCGCTAAATGCGGGCTTTTGTATTTGCAATAATCAAATTGCTTTATATTGAAATCTGAGAACGAAGCAACTGCACTTTAAGAGAATGTTGCTCTTTATCCATTTCTAGACGTTCTTTCTCAATCATCATCCGTTGCTCTGTCTCTTGCTTTTGTAATAGAATTCTCTCTTCTGATTCCCTTTTAATCAGAAGGCTATCCCTTCGCTTGTACCACCATGTGATGGCAAAGCCTAGGATAGCTGTAAGAATACCTACAATAGCTACAAACTGAGCAGACGAGATGAATGCTACAACGCTGAGGGCTCCCCCTCCTGTCGCTATCTTAATCCCTGTAGAAGCTAGGGAAGCTTCTATGTTGGATGCTGTAGCGGTGGTCATGACTATTCCGGTGTCCATGGAGTTAACCATTGATTTTGTAGTAGAATTGTTCAGTACCAGCTGCTGCTGTAGCGTCTCCTGTTGCAATCGTAAAGGATGCCCCAATAGTTTGAGCACTTACATAAGGACGCTTCGTAGTCATTTGAGCAGCAGAAGCATTAATTGGAACAAGTGTAATATAACGCTGGTATGCTGCACCAGAATGGGCATTAGCATTTGTAACAACAGTGGTTCCTGATGCTGCTAATGTTACTACTCCATCCAATGCATCATCACCTGTTTTGTTGTCATCAAAGGAAGACTTGTGCCCTGCGGGGGTCATCTGGGTCAGTGCAGCAGAAGTCCAGCCAAGAAAGGAATTTCTACGAACTAAACCTTTTGTAGTGGAATTATTTCCACTCACAGTCACTGTCATCACTGGAACTGCACGATCATCTTTGATTTCGTTTCCATCCAATTCAAAACCAACCACATCAGCCATATTAAGTCCAACTTTTTGACCAGCCGCAGTTCTACCAGGATTTTTTAAGCGGTTGTTACGCATATAAAGTCCACGAATACCTGAAACGTTGCCAAGATAACTCCCAGCACCATCACATACATTGCCCTCTAGAGTAAGACCGTTGATTAATGACCCCGTAGAAAATAAAGCAGAAATCCATGAACCTGTACTTAGAATATCTGCATCGTTTTCCAACTGACTGAATAGCGAATTACGAATTGTAATGTTATACAAATTTGCAAATTTGGAACCATCCCCAGAAGTCATTGCAATTTGAACGCCAACTCCCCTATAATTAATAAGTGAGTTATTGTCGTAAACAATATCACGTCCCACTGCTGCTGTGCTAACTGTACCACTGCCTGCACTGATTCTTGATGCATTAGGGGTAATTTGTAATCCATTTCCATAGTTAAAGAAATGATTATTTGAAATTCGCACATGTGAAGCACAACGTAATGCAATCGCATATTGTGTAGATGTTGCTGCTAGAGCAGGATCAGCATACGCGATATTTCCCTCAACAATAAGTCCCGGATAACGAGAAGTATCAGGATAAACTTCAGTCCCACAATTGATAATCGGGTCTGGACTATAAATGTGCCAGTTACCCTTGATAATTCCACCTCTTGGTAGAATTCCGTAAACTGAATAGCTCCACAATTTGAATGCCATGTTTCCACTGTATTCAAAATAGCGTGCGACTGTACTAGCTTCTCCTGTCACGTCTGTTATTGAAAACTGCGTAGCAAGCAAAATCATATTACCAGTACGCCCGCCTGTCACTGCATCGGGGATTCCCTGATTATTTCTAATTCGTGTACGAACACCTGATGAAGAGAGAACAAATGTATGTAAATTACCGTCAACAAAAGCTGCTGGCCCGCCAATTACAAGATTATCTTCCACCAAGACATTCTGTACACCTTCAACATCAATTCCAATAGTTCTAAATCTTTTGAAAGTACAGCCTGTTGCTTTAAAATTACTTTTAGTTGAAGAAACTTTTAGAAATGAGAATGGAGAAACAATTGGTGTAACGATATTAAATGTTCCATCACCTTCAAACCCAACACCATTAACACGTAATTCTCCAAATGTTGAAAGGAAAACAGGCCCAGTTTGAATAGTACTTTTAATACTGATATAACCAAGTAAACCAGCCCCCTCCATACGAACCTGATTTGCCCAAACAACAGGTGTGTTTACATTGAAAACGTATGGTGCTCCGGGTACTGAAAATACAAGGTTTTCATCACCAATTTTTTGGAAAGCGGATGAATGATCTAATGTTGGAGCCCCAGAGAATGCATCAGCACGTTGAAACACATTCATTTTATCAAGTACATTTGGATAACGTTTTAATGCATCTTGAACTGTTGTTGCAACAGAGCTTGCGCCATCAAGTTGATATCCCAGAGAAGCAGAAGCTGAACCTAGAGCTAATTCTGCACGTGTAGCAAGTGTTTTGACATAAGCACCAATTGTTCCAGCTGCATAGGATAACACTGTGTTGAATCCCACGCTTCCTGAACCTTTAGAAGCTGTTGTTGTGTCTGCCAGATCAGCAATTCTGGCAGTGCCAGCTAATGTTGCAATCGCTTCTGCAGCCGCTGCTTCTGCTGCTGTTTTTGCAGCTTCTGCCTCTAAAGCTGCCTCTCCAGCAGCCTCAGCATCAGAAGTGGACACAGGAACCATATCCCAAATTGCAGGAGGCCCCACTTGTACACACTCCCATGTACGATCACCTTCTGTGTATTGCTGACCTAATGTTGGAGTGATTGGAAAATCAATCATATTTTACCTTTGTTTTTGAAAAGCTGTCGAAACGAGCTGGATGTTGTGGGTTTATAAGATTATCTGGAAAGAACCGTAAAACGGCATTGCCGAATAGAAACAACGTCTGTATTCGCCGCACCAGTGATCGTGATACCCGGACTAAATGACACAAGTTTTTTCCCCCCAATCAGCGAAGGAAGCGGAAGTGTGTAGAAGATTCGCTTCCACCCAGCTGCGCCGCTGTAGTAGGTCGGTGATGCGTAGGTCGCTGGCGATGGTGAACTCGTTGTGCCATCAGCATTTCTGACAGTCACTGTCAGCGCTAAGGTAGTCCCGGCGTTTGCATGCCACTCCACTTCACAGAGAATGAAAAGCTCGCGGTAGGAATTTGGCAACGCTGCCATTGCAGCAAGTCGATCCACGGTTAGGTCATTCGATCCGATTGATGTGGTGCCACCTGCCCCGACCGTGAATTGTTCGGCGTAGTTGTCACCAACGAACGCGAACCCTGTGCGTGTCAGATTTGTCTTGAGCCAGTAGGCATTCGAGAAGTCTGGGAAAACAATCTGCTTCGAATTAGCGAATGATCCATTCAGATTGACCACGCCACCGCCACCGAAAAGATCAGAATAGCGCGGTGCCAACCAAGCGTTGCTAGTCAAGGTCGCTCCTGCGTCTACAAACCAAGTGTTTAGTTCATAGTAGCCGCCGCTAATAATTACATCAGTACGGCCTTTGAATCGGAATCCTCTTGACGCAAAGTCGAGATAGGGCGTGCTCGGGTCAACCTTCTTACAGATGCCTTCAGCAGAGCAGCCAATGAGGTTCATTGTGCAGTAAGCCACTGTGCCAACTGGTGCTTGCACAAGGAAATAACCATCGACTGTGCTATCGCAACGGAAGTAGGTTTGCAGGTAAGTCTCATCTGTGACGTGATCCAGATTGCAAACCGAATAGGTGCAATTTAGGAATCCGCAGTAGTTGAAGTGCTTATAAGCACCAGCCCATCCGGGAGGGCTGGCTAATGGGGCGGGGCTGATGCCAAGCTTACCAATATCGAAGCTGGTGAATTGGCAGTTTTCAAATTTACCTCGTGAAAGCGCATCCTGAAAAACGAGAGCCGAATTACCAAACGTGCGCAGAGATGGATCAGATGCTTCGGGATTAATACCACCCTGTTTCATACCATCGAGTCTTAGATTTCGAATATCAAAGAGGTAGGCGTTTTGAGTGAAGGTGAAACCACTGCAATTCTGAAAAAAGATACGGGGTGTAGTTTGGCTATTCAACGCCCGACCCTGACCATCACCTATGATGGTGATCGGTCTATCAATCAGGACTGAAGCAGTACACAAATATGACTTACCCGTGTTTTCGATATGTAAAGGCAATCCCGTCAGGGGACCAACATCGCCTGCCACCTCAGTAACTGAAATGTTCTTACAGGCATTAACAGCAGCTTGGATTGCTACTGTGTCATTCGTGCCAGTCGTTCCATTCCAATCCCCTTTGGCTTGAAACCAACTCAGACGTACCTCCCTGTCAAAAATACGTTCCCACGCTCCAGTGCCAGAGATATGCGCGAACCGCGTGCCGCCATCTGTCGTGTTTGGTAGAGAGGTGTTGTAACGGAATGGCCCAGCAATGCCCGGTGTTGTAATTTGTAGGTTAATTGAACTTCCACCATAGGCAAGCAGAGCTGTGTAGTTTTGCAGCGTTTTAACTCTCCCCTCTAGCGCATCCTGCACTGTTCCTTCTGGTGTACCAACTTTAGTTGCACCATCCTCAGCAGCTAATGTTTCAGCTGTAGCAGTAGCAGAGAAATTAGTTTGTGGGCCCATTTCAACCCACTGAGCACTATCAACGTCTACAATCCACTCATACTTCTTACCTGTGAGATTACTTGTCCACTGACGACCAGCGAATGGAGCTACAGGGGGAACATCATCAAAGACAGAAAGAGTGGCTAAAGCCGTCGCTTCGGATGCAGCAGCTTCATCAGCGCTATTAGCAGCAGCCAATGCATTATCTTCTGTTTGATCAATAACTTCTTGAAAATCTGATTCACCGAGAGTAAGCACCCAGTTTGTAGGATTACCAACAGGGTCTTGATTTGCGCCACTAGTTAGAGCTTTGTAAAGCTTTCCATCACTACCTTGCACATAACTCTTACCTGCGGTATAAATAGTAACTGCATCCCACACAGGGATGCCAGCCTCGTTAATGTGCTTTAAGAATTGATCTGATCTGTTCTGTAGAAAGTTCTGAAACTGATGTGGTGGACGTTCTACAATCCAGCCTGTATTTACTTTCGTGTCAGAAGGCTCTACCTTCAATCCGGTTGTAGCCCAGACATTTTTAATACTTGGTTTATTTGGTAAAGCCATTATTTTTCCTGATTGATTAGATTCTTAATTTCTTCTGGTGGATTATTCATGCACCATGCGTATTCATTTGTTCTACGAATAAAGAGGCCCTTGAGCCAAACTTTTACTCCGTTCTTTGTGGCAAATGTCCACTTTGTTAATTCGTAACAAGCACCATCATAATCATAAGAATTCAACTTACGTAGAAGTGTGCTACTCTTGACATTTCCAATTCCTACGTTGTAGGTGAAACTAAGTAAAGAGGCATGTTGATAATCAGATTTGTATGGAACTTTAACAACTGAAGCCAATTGCTTGTCATGTTTAACTAGGTCTTCACCAAGTTGCTTAACACATTGTTCTTCAGTAAATTTCTGACCCATTCTTAATTCAGGCCCTGTATGTCCAAAACAACTTGTGACAATACCAACAGGGTCTTTGTAAGTGCCTAATACAATCCCTTCAGAGGGAGCAACAAGAAAAGCCCCCGAAAGGGCTACAGCACCAGAAACACCAGCAGCGACTAATTTTCCGTATAAATCTTTCATACCAATGTTCTTTCTTTTACTTTAGAATTTGATGCAAGTGAGGACAGCAACGTTAACTGGACGTGCTTCTGTGCCACCTTGCAGGTTTGTTGCAAATGTATGTGTATGGGCTCCGCCAGAATTAATTGTCAATCCGTGAGTATGACCGCCAGCAAAATCAACGTTCAATACATGTTGGTGTTCTCCAGCATTGCCAGTTGCATAAAGACCAGACCAAGAGGTTCCAAATCCGTTATTAAATCCACTAGCAGGAGGGCCACCAGCCATCGAGCCATTGTTACCAAGCCCTGAAGACCCGCCGAACATATACGGCCCGTTCACGCCCGCTGGTTGTGGGTGGGCGTGGATTCCAGCAAAATTTGTTGTACCACCATGATTGTGATTACCAGCTGCTGCGGTACTACCAGAGTGTGTGTGGTTTCCTGCGCTTAATGTTTCACCAGAGTGGCTGTGCTGAATGTTTGAACTTAATTGTAATGAAGCAAACACTCGTGCTGGGTCCAACCCTCTTCCCAAATCAATACCGCGTCTAAAGACACCTCGGTAATCTGGTTTATTGAATGTTGTAGTTCCATCACCCGCTCCGTGAATAGTTCCAATAGCTGCAAAAAGTGCTGGGTAACTTGTACGAGAAATTGGTGTACCATCTGCAATTAACCATCCCTCTGGCGCGGTTGGCATAGCAAAATCCATGACAGCGCCGGGAGGTACATAACGATCTGTTTGAATCAGCGGAGTCCAAGCACCAGTGGTTAGGGGGTTTTGTCCGGTGTTATCAATCAGTGCTCTCCATAGAATACCATCTGAAGACTGAACAATACTTCTTCCCGCTGTATACAATGTGCTACCATCCCACACAGGGATGCCAGCTTCGTAGATGTGTCTAAGGGCTCCATCTGCCCTGTGTTGCCACCAGTTTTGGCTCTCATAAGGAGGAATCTCAGCCACCCAACCTTGCAAGATTTTTGCATTATCAGGTTCTTCATAAGAGCCTTGATCTGCCCACAAAGTTGTGATAGTTGGCTTTGTGTAAATTGTCATTTATTTTCCTTAAGAAATTACTGAATACCAAATACCACCGGTACTAGGATTGCCCAAATCACCCCATGGACCAACGTTAGTTTGACCATAGAAACCTAGATAAGTTGGAGCTTCTACGAATGTGATGTTGTATTTAACCCCTAATGTTTTAGGGACAAAATACGTTGTGAATGTTTTACCAACTAGAAAGTAAGTAATCAATCCTCTTTCAAGGAGAGATAATGAAGATGAGAAAATAGTGATATCAGCTTCACCATACTCTGATTTTTCAATGAAAATCTTATCAATCTGAGGGAACACAAATGTGATAAATTTGATGATATCTTCAGGGGTGGAACGGGTAGTGTTTTTGATGATCTTAGCTTTAATAAATAAACGATAAGTTTCATCAGAAAGAACGTAATCAGCGCCAATGGCTTGGTTCTTACCTCTGTAATAGCCACCGATTGTTGGATCGTATAAAGTGCCATATGACTTTGCATTAAGAGCACCAAGATACCCGAAAAATTCAATCAGATCACCACCAATGATTACTCGATCTTGACCAACGATGTTTCCCAGAATATCTAATTGGGCTCCCATTGCTGTATCAATCCAACGTTCATAGCCTAAGCTTGTGAACATCGCCTGCATTTCCATTGAATAATCAGAAATCAACTGTAAATAGGCATCAAAAACTGGTTTGTCTTTGAATGCCTCTGTCACTCTACCTCTTGCTTCTTCTAGATAGTCTTTTTGTTCTAAAAATGCCATTCTTATACCACCGTGATATCAATATTTGCAGTGTCAATAGTTGCGTATTGGTTGTATGCTAGGGTGATGTTTGTCATACCCATTACAAGAGGGTCAGTGCCAATTGTTAATGAATTAACTTGGAATCCCGGAGTTTCATTGATTGGGGTGAATAACCGGCTATACACCACTTCTTCACCCAGCCGCATGTTACTGAAATATCTAACCAAAGAAGCTTTGATAGAAGCTTCAGCACCAGCAGTCATACTACCTGTAGATTCAATTTCTAGATCAATGTAGATTGGAACAGCAGCCGGCCTTTCAAATTTAATCTCGTGTGGAAAACCTTGACTATCAATAACTTCAACAGTTGTGTTACCTTCAGAACCAATGCCCAAAGGCTGGTTTAGCCAAACAGCAGCACCAATAGAATCTACATCACCACCTAAGACAATAGGTTTGAAACTGTGTCCGGGAAGATCGTAAATTGGATCATATAAACCTGTGTTATTTTCAACAATTCTAACTTCCTGTACTCCAGGGATGTTTACAAGAGCAGAGTAGAGAGATTCATTAATGTTGACAGCAGAGATATATTTGTTCAGAGAGAATCTAATTCTTAGTTCTTCATCTGTTTCTTCGTCACCACCAGGAACACCAGCGAATGGATTGTTAACACTGTCCCAACCCAGAATTGGTGTTGAAATTTGTGTTAAAGTATTTGCTGAAAGAGGTAGATCGCCATTTACTTGGTTTACAGCTTCTACTCTAACCTTGATCTTCAAAGGCTCCAGATTGGTGAATACAACAAGGGGAACGTAGATACTCTCTGATTCGATTCTTAATTGACCTGAACCATATGAACTAGCAAACAGTGGGTTTGTTGAAATCTGACTATAAAAATAAGACAATACAGTGTCTGGTGTATCACCAGCAAGAGCTTCATACAACAGATTTGTTGTTGTATTTCCCCGTGTGATTGCCAATGTATATTCTTGTCCTACAACTACAGTTGTCAATGTGACAACAAAACCAATGTTATCTTCTGTAGTAAAATGAAAGTCAACAGGAATAGTGTAGTTATCCCCGTTCATAGCTCTTAGCTCTGTTCCGGGAGGGATTGAAATTCCGTTATCACCCCAAGTAACTACATCTACAGAAGTAGGTGAAGCAACATTTCTTACTGTACCATTCAGCGCTACTAGATTGTCTAATGCAATCCCAGTGGCTGAATTAGGATCAAAAGCTGCATAAACTTGCTGAGCTAGTTCCCAGAGGTCAGAAAATTGTGGAGAGTGGAGAGCAATAAATCTTCCAATGGTGCTACTATCTCCAGTATCCACAGAGTCTCCAGATGGAACCAAGTCTTGGAACACTGTTTGTGCATCTGTTTTTAAATCTGTTACGATTTCAGGGAATCTTTTAATTTCAAACCCTGTTAATGTTACACCTGCCATTCTGATACCTTTAATTGATTGTAATTGTTTCGGATTCTTGACCGTCTGTTGTTATAACACGGAAAGAAAGAGTGTATTTTCGAGTGGCTGCATTGAGAGATGAATTGAATTCTGTAATTCTCTTCACCCCTGTTTCAGATAGAATTTGATCTTGAAAGATAGCGTCTACTGCACCCTTTGTAGTTTTTGTGAAGATTCTTTGGAAATATGGAACACCGTATGCAGTGTTAAAAAACCACTCTCCCCTGAATGTTCTCAATCTAATAAAGAGACGTTGAGCAACTGTTTGAACAGGGAAGGATGTAACAGGGCATGAGCCATTTGCAAACACCAAATCCCTTGTCTCATCAATATCCATTAGTAAGTCCATTAGTGCGGGCCTCCTGTATCGCTTGCTCCAGTAGTAACACCACCGTGGGTATGTGTACTTCCAACGTTAATTCCTTCGTGTGTCAAACTACCACCAGCAAATGCAACATCACCAGATTCAACTTCAAGATTTCCGGTTTCTAATGTAATATTTCCATTAATTTTGCTTGAGCCAAATGACCCGCCAAAACCCATCATTCCATTTAGCCAAGTAAGTAGACCAGTAACTGTCACATTACCTGTGAAAAGACTGTCTGGAGAATTTACTAAAACATTTGAAGTAGCATTCACTGTTGCTGTTGCTGTATTAACTTCCACACTGGAATCAGCATTGACAGTGGCAGTGTCTGTATTAACCACCGTAGAGTTTTCTACGTTCACTTCTGCGTCTTTGGTGTACACTGTCACCTTTGTAGGTGCATTAATGATTAGATTTCCATCAGGCTTTAGCCTCACTTCCACTTCATTTGAATCACCCAGATTGGAATACATCACTGTATCTTTTGTGTCATGATCGTGTGTATGCTTGCTAGGATCATTGGGCGACTGCGAGAATGGAAACACTCCAGGAATTGCAATACAATCCTTCTTATCGAATTTTCTTTTGTCTGTTGGGATAGCACTCTCTGTGCCATTTTGACGTTTCCATGTATCCATGTTTCTCATTGAATAGATCAACATGACAGGATCACCGGGCTCCACAGGGAATGTCATCCCTGATTTCTTTGAAGTAGGAAATTGAATAGGAACATTCAACACTACAGGACGTTCAACCACTTCATCGTCTTCTGTGACAAAACTAACCATCGGCTGTACGTCTACAGTCATTTCATTTAGACTCTTACGTACAGTGACAACTACTCCGGGCATAGCTGTATACATCTGACGTGTAAAATACTCTACACCGTCTTGAATAAACTCGGATAATCCATATTCTCCAGACATTACTGCAACACCCTTTCAACACACATAACTTCGGAATACCATTCATCACCCCGAAAATCTCCTGAGTGTTTCACTTCATCCACTTTATAGAATCCTGTGTATTCTGGGTATTCTAATTTAAGAATAGTTCCAGCGTAAATAGCAGGGTTCAGTAATACTTTAAATTTAAGACTTTTCTTTTTTACTTTTTTAGTCTTTGAATGCTTTTTACCAGCAGAATCAACAGATTCAACTTTTCTACCCTCTGGGTCTTTTACATTCCGAGCATCCCAATAGGGACGTTCAATAAGACCACTCTGCTCATGAATCAAGAAAGCTGTTTCTGTATTGTTTGTATAAGAATCGCCCTTGTCGGAGATAAACAACGTGCTGTCGTCAATCTGCCAATCAATGTCATAAGCTGTGCTCAATTCGTTTAGAATTTGCCGGGGTGTTCCACTGAGTGGATATCCATCAATGACAGTTTGTTCAATGTTCTTGCCATTGAAAATACTCTTAGAAACTTCAGGAACTAACTTAGTCAATTCCTGAATTACGTTCTTAACTGTCTTACCAGCAGGAACTAGTTTAGATACAGGTTTGTAATTAAGCTCTTTGAACAATTCATCCAATTCAATCTTAGTGATTGTGTCTGCACCTTCTTTTTTAGTGCCTACGTTGAATGCTTGACCAGAGAATAATCGCTTCAATCCCGTGTCTTCATATCCGACACTCAAAGATACAGCAACATATTTCTCTTCAAAGAGAGTTTGATATTGCTTTGACAGATTATAGATTTCAACTTCAGCTTTATTCTTTCTGTCTTTATTGCTGCTAGTTTTTCTCACTTTGAATTTGATCTGCAATCCTGTGATTTCCACAGCTTCTTTTGCAGTACCAACAATAAGTGAATATACTCTGTTTCTTTGATAGACGATAGTCATTTATGTTCCTAGTAAATCTTCTTCCTCAAAGCGAATATAGTAGAGCCGGTAGTATTGAGATAATTCAAATGGATTACTCACTGTTTCATTGACACTTTCGCCAATGGGCTCTAACCATAAAAATCCTGTGAGTTCAGGAATGTTGTAATACAAGTTAACTGGATAAAGAGGAACAAGCCTCTCACCAGCAACTAACATGGAATTTTCACCATCTCTGAATTCAAAAAACCATCCCTCTTCACGTTCGTTATAAATTAAACGTAGAGTGTAGTAATTTCCTTCAAGAGAAACTTCATATTGATAATCTGAATCAGTGTAAAGGGGAAGAGAAACGTATTTCATTTTTTAGCCTTTAGAGCATCCCTTGCTTTCTGTGCTTCTCTCAGTTCTAGTTCGTTCAGTTCACGTCTGGATAGTTTCGGGCCGGGGTCAGTGGAAGTAGCATCAGCAGGATTTCCAACTGTCTTTTCCGTACCATCAGCTTTACTCTTTTTAGAAGTGCTTTGTGAAGACTTGCTTAATGAAGCTGAGACATCCCTAGGTAATTCTGTTTTCTGAAGAGTAACAAAGCTCACTTGTTCCAAAGTCATTGTCACAAATAAGCCATTCCCTGTATCAGGGTCTTCTTCAAAAGAACAATTGGTCATTACCAAATCTTCTGATTCAATAGAAAGAATGTCCTCAATAAACTCGTAAAGAGTGATGAGGGTCATTCTGTTTCTTAATTTCTTTTCTTGTTCATTGTAAACAAGGCCAGTCATTAATTTTTCAATCAGTGTGTTGATTTGATCTTTATAATCTGTTCTTTGAAATGAATCAACAGAAACACTTTCCGGTTGACTATTTAAAAACTGAGAACTTGTGTTTGGAATGAAGCTCAACAAACCAGAGAATGAATCGTTGACAATTACTGCCCCTGTTTGTGGATTCACATTCAAAGGAGCTTCACCGTCGATTAAAATCTTACTGGGAATCCCACTAATGTCTGCTGAAGAAATAACACCGACAATGCTATATTTTGGATTCTCCGAAATATAATGGTCAGTGATACTTGCTCCAGCATCCAGAGGATGTGAAGTAACTTTCCCAGATAATTGCTTTGAGTATTTTGTAACTACATCAAAATAAATGAATCCAGAAAGTTGGTTGGGGTCGTTATTATCCCCGAATTTAATTGCTAGGGACATTCCCCCTCCTTACTGTCCTGAATTTGGAAAAGCTGATTTATCCATCGTGGTTAGGAATGGCTGCAAGTTGGAAGCCATTGTTGACTGATTCACTTGGTCGATTGTTGCTCCGAGTTGGTTCTTATCTGTCACAGTCACTTGGTTATTGATGATGATAGAATTAGTAGAATTTCTATTTCCAGTAGCGCCATAGTTAGCCAGAGGTGCTGTTGAAGCCGCTTGAGGTGTGTTATTTGGAATACCGGGATTACCAAGCAATCCACTCAACTGTTGTTGAGCCACTGGGCTTACAGCGCCAGCAACACCTAAAGAGAATCCCTTCAAACCTGCCATGAACTTATCTCTATCAAGAGTAACAATACCTTGAATCAGAGTGGACACAGAAGTTAGAGCCTGAACAAGACTTAGAATTTCTTGTAGGAAACCTTTAATCTGTGCTGTGCTATTAGACATATCAAGATTAGTTAACGGTCCTAGAGCTATTGCAAGATTCTCGCCAATAAGTCTGATTTGTTGTTCCATCTCAGGAGTGAAAATCTGTTTAAAGATGTTTCCGTCTTTAGCATCACCAGTGATGTAATCAATTAGGTCAGCAACTTCACCTAGGAAGATTCTTACATAGGCTGTAGCCACTCGGAAATTAGCACCAAGCATTTCTGCATTGTCAGCAGCTTGTTGAGTTAAATCACCAAGAGCTTTCCAGATGTTAGACATACCAGCATCACCACCGCCCTTAGCAAAGTTCTCAAAGAACGATGTTCTAGCGTTGTTAAATCTGTTCTGGTTGGCTGTACCTGTCTGTGAAGCAGCTTCTAGAGCCGGTCTAGCTTTAGCCATCATCAATTCACTGACGATTGGTAGCAATTCTGAAGAAATTAGTTTATTCTTCTTCATTGCATCGCCTAGTTCTGAAGTAGCTTTACTACCCTTCATAAGTCTAGGGTCTAGTGGGTTGTTGGTTTTATTCTTCATCATCTGATATGCTTGCGCAAATAGAATCTGAGCTTCACCAAAACCTTGAGCATCGCCCAACTGTTGTTTCAATTCTTCAGCGTTTACAGTGCCTTTAGAAGCCATCTGTTGCACAGCAACCAAGCCTCGCTTCATACTGTCACCAGTAGCACCACGAACAGTACCGAAGCTGGAGAAAGCTTCAAACACCTTCTGAGCTTTTTCATATCCCAAGGTTGGCATTGAAGCTGCCATGAATCCTTGATATGATGGTGTTAGAGCATTTCTGTCAAGACCCACTCTGTTTGTATACCCTCTGAACCATTGTTCAGAATTGGCATAAACATCTCGTGTTGATCCATCGGGCATTGTAGCATTCTGGAATAGTCCTCTCGATGCTACATCCCGTGTTGCTTGTAATTGTGTAGCTTCAGCAAAGCTCATGAATCCACGTTGAGCACCATAGAGGCCAGCCAATGGCAACCCCCAGCGCATCAAACTATTCATACCAAATCCAGTGGAGTCTCTACCAGAGCGACCACCTGAACCTGTTCCACCACTACCGTTCCCGTTACCACCTCGTGGGGTAATCCTAGGATTAATTTGAGGGCTTATAACTAAATTATTTAGTGCAGCCAATACCTGTGTTCGCATATTCGTTAACGAGGCTGCTGAGAGCGCTACGTTCAACTTGATACGAGCATTACCAGCACGATTACTCATCGACTGGTTTAAAAGATTTCTCAATGCTTTGTTATTGATTGAGAATGTGTTTAATTTAAGTGTCAATCCACGGGAGATAGTATTTAAATCCCTTTGGATTGTAAGTCTAGCTTTAGCCGTGTCAACATTGAATTTCAGATTTACAGCAAAAGCATTAGAGGTTTTACCCACCTTAGCTAGCTTCTGCTCTAATCTTTCAAAATATTTATCTACTTCTGCAAAGGATCGTTTATCAATCTCAATGCCCATCGTAGCGAAATAGCTAGATACTTGTGTCATTATTTTCCTTGCGCTTGTTCTCGCTTGACTTTTTCAGCTTCTCGTCGTCTAGTATCTTCTTCCAATGTAGCTTTGGCATCCAACATTTCTACATATTCAATAAATTGTTTATATGAAATAGTGGTTTTCAAATCTATCAATGTCTTTAAAGGATCGGAAGTTGAAAAGATGACACGCATAACCCGGTAGTCCCCTGAAAACTCTTTAGCGAGTTTTTTCATTTCAGGGGAGTATTGCGATTCATCTTCGGGGGTTACTGACCTGAAGTATCGCTTTGTTCGTTTGGGCCTTCTTCTCCAGCACCAAAGTTAAATTCAATGATAGCTCCGAATAGCTCCATCATTTGATTGTATTTACGTGAAAAATGTTTATCAATCAAGGCTTTTGTAAGCTTCGCGCTAGCCAGATAAGCACCATTTGTAATAGCTTTTTCAACTACTGCAGCGCTAACTGGAATTCCTTGTGACTGGAGATTCATCAACTCCATTTGAATTTCCAGACCTAGTGTTGCTGGAAAAGCGTGTAGAATGTAAAGCTTGCCATCAATCTCTACTTCTTTTTGTTCTAGTACATTACTCATAATATTCCTTTCATTACTTGTCTTTAAATACTCTATCCACCAAGAACAAAATCAAACAAAGATGATTGAGGCGTTCGTGAGGTTAGACCAGAATATTCCGCTGAATAACATTGAATCAACCATGTGAAATTCTGTATGCTATTCTTATATGATACATCGGGGTATCCAGTTACATAGGCTTCATTTGAAGAAAGCACTAATCCACCATTCAGGTCTTTAAGGATCACTTGCAAACGGGCGTTACCACCCGTCAAAAGATCACCACTAACGATCTGCCCGAAAACTGCGTGGGCTTCTGAAGTCTGTGGACAAACCACAGAAATAACAGAAGATGTATTGGGGTTCATAATTCTTGTATTTTTACCCCTAATACCCTTGATGAAATTAGATTGGGCTGTATCTCTGCGAACGCTGATTTCATCCCAACCAATAACACTGTATCCACCAAAAGATAGAATAACATCAGAAGCTGAGTATGTATTTACTGTGTACTGACTCATATTTAGATCATCCTAGCTACTGCGGGAATTCTTCCCAAAGGTGTGCTCAATAAGTCTTCAAGCAATAATGCTGAACTCTCATTCCCACCATAATTAATATCTGCTTGTGTACAAGTGATTGTCCACTCTCTATTGGAGATTTTGTCTGCAAAATCAAGCTGGGGAGTTTTGCTCACCCAGCCGACATTTGAATGAAACAAGCTTGTACCTAACGGGTCTTTAATCAATAGTGAAAACTTACCCCGCTGAGTGGCCTCATCCACAAGCCATAGTTTAGTTAATACATCATTAGAAGACGATGCACTATGCAGGGTCAAAGTGATGTTATAAACTTGACTGTTTGTGTAATTTCTACTCACCACACCATCCGCTGTGGTTTTGGTTGTGAAAGGGGCATCTTCTTTAGTGATACTAATGAATGTCCCTTCCGCCATGCCAGCAATAGAAATTGCTCCAGCCACCAGAAAGATCACATCTTCGGGGCTATAATGGGCCAAAGCGCTCATAAATTACCCCTTCTTTGATTAAGCTGGTGCCCAGCGAGGATCAACAGTAACACCCATAGATTGTAGGGTGCGATATGCATCATCTGTAAGCTTGCCGTTACCACCAACGAAGTTAGATAGGCTGACACATTGAATGTCCCATTCGCGGGTTGTAATTTCTGCCCCGAATGTAGCTTCTGGATTGTTAGCAACGAAGGCTTGTGGGCTGAAGTAAAGGCTTCGGCCTGTGCCATCTTTAACTAGAATATTGAAACACCAAGTGCCATCTCTAGTGCTTTCATCCATAATCAGAGCTTGTGAAAGAATGTCATTACTTTCTGATGCTTGATGTAGTGTGACCTTAATTGTGCTACCCTTGTTAGCTCGCACAACACGTGCATTGGTGTTGTCACTTCCACTGTATAGAGTGGATGGGGGAATTTGACGGGTGATGTTAACGAATGTACCATCTGCATACCCTGTAATCGAATGAGAGAAAAACTGATTCGAAATTGTAATAATTAAGTCCTCGGGACTATAGGTTCCAAGGATTTCTTGTACTGCGGCCATAAATATTCCTATTGTTTAAATTGCAGAATATTAGGAAGCGCAATGCTTCCTAATTGTTCCTTGTTACCTTAAGCTGAAACAGTCCCGCGAATAACGACGTGGTGAACAGCACCAGCTAGACGAGCCTCGAAAGTCCAATCACCAGCGATACGTTGATTACGTGTAATTTCAGGGATAGCCAGAGGGTCAGGTGAAATCACGGTGTAAGGGGTGTCATCTGCGATACCACCGTTTGCAACACCTTGACTTAGCACTGAGCGAATTTCAGCTTCAATCACAGCAAAACCTCTACGTGTGTAGGGAATCTTACGACGATTGATTAGGCGGAAAAACACTTGCTCTTGTAGACGTGCATATAGCCAGTCAACAAAGATAATTTCGTCAATCCAAGAATTACCCACTGTCTCACCATTCTGGAAGATGTTCACTCCAGCAATTGAAGAGTAGTAGTTTACATTTTTGGATTCTAGGAAACTCTTTTGTGTGCCATTCAGTTTTACACCAGACACACCAGCAACAGACTTGAACATCCAAGTATTGCTACCGGGAACTTCAACGATCTGGCTACCAACCCAAGCTGCTTCAGGAAACTCTGTGTTAGCGTTTGGATGGTAAATAATTACAGTACGATCATACCCTAGGTTTTCTAGAATAGAGGCAATGTCTGTAGTTGCAGATGTTGGCATTGTTACGTCGCTGCTTGATGTAAAATACATCTTGCGAAGGGTTTCAATGTAAGCTGCAATCAGTTGCTGATCTGCTGCAACGTGGGTTTCTGTCACCAGAATATACCAACTGTCATCGATAGCATCCAGAGCAGCTAGAGCTTGCGGCCATGTTTCAGTGCTGAGCTTAATACCAACTTTAATTTCAGTAGGTTTAAGTTCTTGACCAAATAGCTTCTGAGCCATGATATAGGCTGGTGAAGTTGTTCCGAATTCTTCGCCAACATCGGCTGCATTAGTGAAAGTCAGAACGCGATCTGTTACAGTAGAATCATCTGCTGCTGTAACTACCACCATGGGAATATCAAAACTTGCGGTTTCAATCTGAGTGGTTTCTCTTGAGATATATACCTCAACAATTTTGTCAATATCAGACATAATTTTCCTTGTGTTTTTAAGTGAAAGATTTAATTGTTATTCGTCATCAACGATTCTGAACGTATTACCATTAACGACAATATATTCAATCCAGTTGATATCTTGATACCGCTGAACGCTATATCCGAAATCCAAGTCAAACACTGCAGTTTCCACCCAGTCTGTTTCCCTTAGCTTTGGAAGTCTTTTTAAATCAGTTTTGTTTACAGGAGAGAGCGATTTGTATTGATAAGCTTCAATCGCTTGCCTGTTATTGGTTACATTGTTTTGGAATTCCATTCCCAATTCAAGAGCATTCTTGCCAATGAATGAGAATTGAACTTTTGCGTAATAAAACACTGTGAATGGAAGACTTTGATCTTCCCATGTAGCACCTTGCTTTGTACGTGTAGCTTCCGAAGCTCTACCCTTTTGCCTATTCTCAAGAATATTGATTACCAAATAATTGCTATCTGGTTCTAATCCACCGTTGTGAGAGAAAATCACATTCTTTGGAGGAATATCAATATCGCAGAATTCAAAAGCATCGATAGTTGCCTCTCGAATTTCCCCTCTGATAACAGAGCGAATTGTTGCCATTAGCTTCTACCCTTCCTGCTTAATTTATATCTCACTGTGTCATACATCCTGCCAGTTTCAATAAGAGGATCATCAAATCCTTTTAATGAAATGGTTAGTGCAGTGTTGTGTGGATTACTTGTTTCAAGAATCTTTTTTCTCACCCATTCGACCAATTGCTGTCCAATTTCATTGTGTAAAGCTGCCCAAGATAATCTTCCTTCAGCAACCGCAGCCACTTTTGGTGCAATCTTCGAACTAACCAGAATGTTATTTGTGATAAATTCTTTTAGGAATGTACGGAAGAAAGGACGTGGAGGGTGATAACCTTGATACTTACCAGTGGTCATATACCCATATTCATTTAGCATGGCAATCCATGCAACTGGGGTTCCATCTGGATATTTAGCTTCTTCAAACCATCCAACATCAATCTGACGCGGAGATGTTTGCATTAGCCTAGCTTTCATCCTGTCCCACTCTTTGGTGTCTTTAGTGACTTTGAAATTGAGTTTGAACATAAGTCTAATTAGGAGTTACTGGCACTCTAGCTGCCCATGCTTTCCAGTGATCTAGAACACCCATAGCAAAGTTATAATCTTTCATAACTTGGTATTTGTATCCTTGCCACATAAATTCATCAGCATCCCAACCACCAACACCTTCTTGTCCAGTACGTAATTCTGTGTCAGAATAAACTTTTAGCCATTCCCGTGTTCTATCAGATTCAGGAAGCATCATTAGTTCACTTGGTTTCAAAGGTTGAATATTGCATTTAGCAAACACTGTGACAACAGCACCATCAACCCAATCTCCATCAACATATTCGCCTTGAACCCTGCGGCTGATTGGCAATTGCACTGAACCAGTAAATCTGAATGTTGGTTTAGTAGCCATTTCTATTCCTTAGCAACCACATGACCATCCACAAGGATCGTCACATTGGTAAATAGTAAGAAGACCACTTTGAATCAAATCAGGATTTCTAGCCATTGCACAAGCTTCTGCTTTACTGAGTCCTGCTGCCCATGGCATCATTCCGTTAGGAATTTCTCCAGATGAGGCATCTACTAGATATTTCAAAGCTGCAAGATAACTTGTGGACATTGAATTCCACACTTCGATATCTCCTGTACGTTCTCTAGTTGCCCAGCCAGCAAGTTGGAATGATGCTGAAATAGCTGCATATCTTGCAGCTTTCATTACATCCCCGCCAGCTTGATCTAGAAACATCTGAAGTTGTTCGTCAGTAAATAGTTGGTAGAATGGTGAGCTAGGAACATCCCCAATTAGTAATCTAAGTAAATCAATTTTATCTTGATCCAAGATGTTCCCCTATATCAATTAAGGTGTAACTACACCAGCAGTGCGCAGGGCAGCTAGTAGAGCGTTAATTTTTGTAGTTAGAGCTTGAACAGCAGTGGTTGCTGAAGCTGCTACAGCGGTGGCATCAGCACCATCCACAGTTAGAGCACCTTGGTTTGGCACAGCAACAGCTTGTTTAACACCACCAATAACTGCAGTAGTTGCAGCGGGCAGGGTGTAACCATCACTTTCAATCATCGCTAGAATTTCTGGCAGAGCGTAGAAATATCCAACTTTACGCATTTCTTCTAATGTCATTTTTGTATCCTATAAATAAAAATAGGAGGAAGGAATTACCCTTCCTCCTATTAGAGTCTAAGCAATAGCTTAGGCGAGAGTTAGCTCAACGATTGCTTCTGGATAACGAGTGATATTCAAGAAGTTTTGTTCGGTCATGATTTCAATCTTGCTGTCTTTTTCGTCAGCATATTCAAACCAGTAGCTACCTTGGGCTTGCTTGTTAACTGAAGCGAAACGGTTAGCGGGTGCGTAATGAGTTTCGAATAGGTTAGCAATACCAGTAGGCAGCATGTAAGCATCGCCTTCAGCAATGAACGGAACAAAAGTACCGTCTGTGGTTTCGTAACCAGCTTCACCAGCGTTAATGAAACGAATACCCCATAGAGTGATTTGTTCAAAACGGTTGTCTAGGCCAGCAACTGCACCAGCAACTGGGGAGCCCAGAAGCATGTTGGAGTTTTGTAGGTACTTAGCAGCTTCAGTAACGAAAGCATTTTGGTATAGAGCGTTGTAGAATGTGTTTGAGCACAGAACAACGAAACCAATACTACCAGCTTGACCATTACGAATCGCAGTGCGAACAGCAGCCTTAGCAGCGTTGAAAGCGGTACGTGGGTCAGCAGAAGCTGAAAGAGTCACTGGGAGGGAGGTACGAGTAACACCCCATTCAGTGTAGAAGTCGTAGGTAGGGCCGTAGCTTTGGCGTAGGGTGCCATTAGGAGCATAAGCAGTACCAGCAGTGATTAGCTGCATACGAGCGGCTTCTAGAGTTAGGGCATGAGCTTCGCGAAGCATGACCATTTTCTCTGCACGAACAGTAGCAACAGTCTCTAGAGACATTGCATCAGCCACGCTTGACACCTGTAGGTTGCCATCGATATCATTTGGATAGATAGCATCGTCAACAGGGAAGTGAGGAATCTTTAGTTCGATAGAATCGCGAGCAGCACCAGCTAGAGTCTGGTTACGTTCGTCCCAGTTACGGTCGCCAACTAGATGTGAGTTAGCTTTTAGACGACGAATCTCGATACGCTTTTGTGAGCTATAACGATCATTAAACAAATTTAGGCTGTTTAGAATGCCGACGTTATTGGGAATGTCGAGTAGAGCATCGGTAAGATCAACTACTTTAAGGCGATTGCCTTGTGAAACAACAAGAGACATTTATGTATCCTTAGTTTTTATTAATTAAATAGCTACTGATTAAACAGTAACTTCAACGATAACGTCTTGGCGTTTCAGAAGTTCGCGCAGAGTTTCGAATTGAGCGTCTGTTAGATTCGCACCAGCAGCGTCTTGAGCGACTTGCTTAATGAAATATTCTTTTAGCTGCACTGGACCGCGTTTGAAACTAACAGCATTGAATGTGTTAGCTTGAACAGCGAATGGAACAAAAGAAGGATCGAATCCATAACCACTACCAAACACAACAGCGAATTCGTTAGTGTCGACAAGAGCAGCATTGCCAGTTAGCACTGCGTAAGCAGCATAAGGATTTGTGCTCTTAGCGCGGAACACAACAGTACCAATCAGTACAGGTGCTCCAGCGGCAGGAGGGGTTACATTGATGCATTCACGGGCATAGCCGGATGCAGGGTCAAACTCGTGGAACACGAGGTCTGACATACGTTTGTTTAGGTTGGTATCAACGAAAGGCATAGTTACCTCTTAAAATTACTTGTTGTTTAGTTTAGAACGGGTAACTTCTAGAACAGACTTTGAGGTCTTTTCTGTCAGTTCTTGTTCACCTTGACCACCCAGTTCAGTCATCAGTTCGCTATTCTTAACTAGCTCGTGTTGGGCTTTGTAGCCTTCAGCGACAGTTTCGAACATAGCGTCAGATGCTTCAGCAAGTGATACATTCAGTGCTTCAGCCTTATCTTCTGCAAAATATTGCAGTAGGGTTGCTTTGCGTGAAGCGACTTTCTTAGAGGCAATTTCACCTTGCATTGTGGTTAGTTGCTCATTTGCTTTAGCTAGTGAAGCTTCTAGTTCAGCTTTTTCTTTTGCCAAAGCAGCAAGCTCTACAGCCTTTGCTTGTGCGAGAGAATTAGCTTCAGCTAGACTTGCTTCTAGTTCTGCAATCTTTTCCATATCTAGAGTTTCCTCATTAAGTTTTGTTACATTTAAATTAGCAAGCGAATGCATGCTTTTATTTCTCTCTGGAATATTTTGAGAGGCTGATAAATCAGCAAGATATTCGTAAAAACCTTCCACGGTCATTACTTTGTCAATCAAGCCTAGTGACATTGCTTTCTCAGGGAGAAAGGTTTTAGCCTCTGTGGCAATGACTGATTCGACAGAGAGATTGCGGCGTGATGCTACAAAACCTGCGAATTCGGCATAAAGTGAATCCACCTTATCTTGAATTTCCTGTAGAAATTCTGGTTTGAAACTCCCATCAGCAGCAAAAGGAATTTTCTCTTTTCCAGCCGAAACAAAAGTTCTTTCGTATCCTTCTTTTTCAAGTGCTTTAGAATCGTTGATTAGACGAACCAAAACACCAATACTTCCCACTTCACTACCTTCAGCTACAATGATTTCATCAGCAGCAACAGCTAGGCCATAGGCAGCAGAAGCAGCCATACCATCAACAAAGGAAATAATCTTGACATTGTTAGCATCTGCTAGGCCACGCATATAACGTGCTGTAGCAAAACATTGATAGGCTTCCCCACCACCGCTATCGATGCCCAGCACAACTGTGTGTGCCCCCATTTCGACAAGCTCTGCAAAGTCTGATTTAATAGTTTGGTAGTTTGCTCCACCATCACCACAAAGCGTCATATATGGACGATAAGTGAGAGGGCCTGAGATATTCATTACGGCAACACCACTATCTTCGTTGTATGTGTAATTGCCGTAATCCTCACCATCCATTCGAGCTTCAGGCTCGAAATTCTCCATGGCATTTCTATCATTTAGATAGCTAACAATGGTTTGAAAGGTTGCAGGATGCACCAAATGTGGAGTATCTAGAATCTTTTCTTTTAGTCGTACAAGTTCATGCGACATTATTATTCCTTATGCATTTGCGTTATTCGCTGTGCTGTTATCTCTACTTCCCGCAGAATTACCTGTACCGTTGAGTCCACCAGAGCTTGAGGCTAGGCCATCTCCACTTCGAGATTGATCGTTTTCACTGGAGCACATTTCTGCCAATTCTTCAGCAGATGTATCCTTGGGAACTTTGTAATCAATGTCAGCAGATTCAAGAGCCCAGTTAACGACTTCAGGAGTACGTGGCAACATACCAACAGCACGAACACGTTGAATGAATTTACTAATTTCGTCTAGAGATTCTTTAGATGGTTTACCAAACGCAAAGTAAGGAACAACATCTACATCCCATCCATTCAGAGCAAATAGCTGTGGAATAAGATCATGATTAAGAACGTCTGCAATTTCAGTTAGCTTAGATTTAATAACCATCTCAACAAGAGATAGTTTGCTTTCTGCCAATGAGAAACTACCGCCACCAGAATTACCAAGTGATAGGAAGTCAGCAAACAGACAAGTTAGAATTTCCATCGTGTAACGTTGGATAATCGCATTAGTGTCAAAGCTCTTCTGCCCTGTAATGCTCTTAATTTCAAACTCGAATTGTTTATTTCCCTGAGAGTCTGTAAAGTATGGAAGAATAACGCCAGATTGTTTTGCAACATGGGCGTTAGCCATCATCTTTTTGTAATACTCTAAAACTTGCTTGTCTTCTGGAGTAGCATCTTCTTTAAGATACTGTGGAGGAAGATATAGAACTTTGAATCCGTTGGAATCTTGTGCGACCCCAATAGCTTCAGCTTCTTCCATTGCACTCTTGTATTTCCAAGATTTCCAGCAACCATTTAGTGGGGATGCACCCCAAGGGTTGTCTTTGAGTTTGGAGTTTAAAAAATGTAGATATTTCTTTCGAGGGATAAACTTGATGTTTTCCCCATTGTTTGTTTTACCACCTGTAGCAACATAATCCCAACCAACATAATCTTCGTTCTGGATTTTGTTTACATACTGATTGAAACCCTTGATATCTCTTCCTTGACTTCCCCACACCCAGCCTTGAATGCTGTCTTGTGTGCGAATAGGAAGGCGTCTGATACCAATCAGGTTGTCATCGTATTTACTACCTTGGTCTTTCTTGCGATATCTGTACACTTTTTCATGCACAGAGAATCCGTAACGATTGAATGAAACAACTTGCTGAATAAAACTATTCCAGCTATGATCCATATCGTTCATGTTCTGAATAAGAAATTGAGCCTTATCTTTTAGCTTTTCTTCATACCCTTCAGGAATCTTTACACTCCAAGGTACGTCAGCAATCATCCGTTCAACCATTTCTAAAGCAGGGGCAATAGCACCATCTTTAGCCATTTTCTTGTAGGTGTTAAGAGCTTCAGGGAACCTCAATTCCTCTTGGCACTCTTCTAGAATATCACCACCTAGAACAATAAGACCGTTGTATCCTGTCTCGCCGTAAGCAAGGGCTGGAATCTCATTCGGTCCTGTCGTTAGATTAACTTCTCCTAATTCGGAGAGAATTTCTTCTGCCATTTATGCGCCTATCTCCTAATTTAGAAAAGAATTTGTTTTACTTAGATTGATGTTTATCAATCCACCAAGAGATGGAAGAGATAGTGAAGATGCTAGGGTAGAAAAAGAATCACTTGAAACGTCTACCATGTCATCGTGTCCTGATTCACCTCGTTTTCTTTCACCTGTGAATCCTTCAAGCTCTTTGTAATAACTTTCGTTGCTACCATGAACATCGTTTTCGTAGTCTGTGAAACAATCCTTAAGAATCTTGATACCACCTGCTTGAGCCATAGCACTGAATGGTCTGAATCTGTCCAACTTGCTATTACTAGCTCTGATGGTTCTGGCATATAAGCCAAGTTCAGCCAATTCTCTAACCAAAAGGTTAGCTGCGGCTTTAGCTGCTGGGTTGGGGTCTACAGGAATGTAGTATTCTGTTCCCGGTGGATCACTGAGAGCACAATCAAGAATGAATGTTTTCCATTCACCGAATTGAATACGTGTACGACGAATATCTTCAATGATATAGTCTTTTGATTTAGTCTTAGACATTCGCATCGTAGCTGTGTAGTCTGGGCTAGGATTAGCATCAGATTTAAGCGTACCTGCAAAGTCGAATGTTCTCACTGTGTTCTCCACTTGGGAGCTATCAGGAAGAACTAGAATTTCTTCTAACCAATCTCGTTGAAAGAATGTACTTCCCTTAGCACGAGCATTCCAATCGCCATGCAATAGGCGTCTACGCTCAACATCGGGAAGGGCTTCAAGGGAGGATAGATATTCAGGTTGATTTTCAATCAGCCATGGATTATCATAAATCGTTCCAAGATGCACTTCAATAGAAAGTGGACGTACTTGTTTGGAGTGATTAAGAGGGAGATTGGGATTGCCGTGTCTGACAATCAAATCTTCTGCTGTATCGGCCCAATAAAGAATACCTCCTTTACGGAGGATATATCGTCTAACACCATTCTTTTCAGGATCGGGAAGGCCAGCTAATTCGTGACCGTCTGGGTATAACCACCAATCAACCCAACCTCTTAAGAAGCTGTCTGGGTCCGGGTTACAAGAAATCCAAATAGATGGACTAACTTTGGCTTTTGTACGCAGACGAGAAATAAGCCACCAGATGTGAGCTTCAGAGGCTTGTGCCCCTTCGTCATAAAACGTCCCTGCCATTTCCAAGCCCTGATAAAGATCAGCGGCTTTGTCATTTTCGTAGTGAGAGAATGAAACAGAAGCACCAGAAGAGAATACAAGTTTCTGGTCTTTAAGTTTAACTTTTAATTTGGGGTCTACTTTTTTGTAGATATCGATGGCTGCGTTAAACAAACCACCTTCTTTCATAATTGCTGTACTGTTCTTACGTAAGCAGAATCCAGCATACTTTGGGTCATTAATCCACCGCAGGTGTCTCATCAATCCCATCGTACTCTTAGCAGAGCCAGCGGCTCCACCTAGAACAATTATCTTGGCATCACTGTTTAAACATCTCTCTTGGAATTCAGACTGTGGGCCAATTAGTTCAGACATTATTTATTCACATGCTCCAGATAAGCTGTTGTGATTAGTTCTCTGTCTCGGCCAGTAATTCCAACTTCTCTACAGACAGTTTTCAAATCTTCCCATTTCATTAGCTCTAGTTCTTCTTTTTTGTAAGCACCAGAAACAAGATAGAATTTGACTGAAGCTGTATTCTGTTTTACAGTTTCAGATTCAAGAGTAAGGTATGCTCTTGGAGGATAAGATGTGTTATGAGCAAAGTTTCCATTGTCATTCAACACAGCGCCTTCTTTGACAAGAGATGCAAAATCTCTTAGAAAGTCGTGTCCCAGAAGATGACTTCCAGTGACGACTACATTATATTTGTACATTGATATTTCCTTTAATCTGTGATAGCGCACCCACGCTTCCCGGTGCTATCTCTCCCCTGCGAATCCCAGAGGCTTCTCCACGCGCTCAATTTCATTTAAGAAATTGCAGAGCTACAATTCCACCCGTTTTATTTTTCGAAATCGTGAGGTAGGCACGATACGTCCGGGGCTGATGACGCCTGCTGGTAACTTAACGGTCCCAAGGAGGTGTATTCTTATATTTATTTAATTCTGCTTAGAGAGAAATTCGAAGGTTTTTCTACTACTTCGTCTGGAGTAGTTTCATCGTCCTTGATTTTCAATCCTTCTTCTTCTGAGATTACAGCTTTATGTACAGTGGTGAGGGTATTGACTACCCACTTGCTACTTGATAGCACATCTTTATCCACTACTGCTCCAGAAACACTTTTCTGAATATTAGCTAATGCCTCTGGAGACATTTTCTTTAGCTGATTGAATACTGGTTTTAGCTGACTAGTTTTTCTAGTTGAGCCGAGAGGGCGACCAGCTTTACCCTTTTCTTTAGTTGTATCTGTCATATTAAAAAGAACAAGAGAAAATCGAAAGGAGATAAATTATCTTCTCCTGTCTTTAAAATTAATTTGGTCTGTCCGGGTGGCTTCGATCCACCGGCCCCTCACTTCCAAGGCGAGAACTCTACCAGACTGAGCTACGAACAGGTGTGGAGCTATGTCGTTAGCCCAAGACGCCGGTTGACCTCCCCACCAGAATGTTTGGCTCCCTGACGTGGGGACGATCCACGGACATTTGCATTAACAGTGCAACGCTCTACCGACTGAGCTATCAAGGAATATCTATATTTTCTAGAAAATGTATTTCTCTGTGGCAATTCGCACATAGTAGAATACATTTGTCTAATTCTTTTCTGGTTCTTTCCCAACTTCTAGTTTCGCCTTTATAACTTATTGCGAATTCTTTTTCATTTGGGTCTAAGTGGTAAAACTCCAAAGCTTCTTTACATTTGGAATAACCACAAGTATTGCATTTACCGCCCTTGTATTCCAAAGCCATTTGTTTGACTTTATTACGTCTCCTTGAGACAGCTTCTGATTGACATTTGCAACAACGATGCTTGTCATTTTTACCCCTACACTTTTCAATTCTGTGAGCGGTTTCACCATGATGTTTACAAAATTTTATCATTATTCTTTACTGGCAGAGGATGTAGGATTCGAACCTACGATGTGGGAGTCAAAGTCCCATGCCTTAGACCAACTAGGCGAATCCCCAATAATCTTGGTGCCCCGTGTCTGAATCGAACAGACAACCTATCGCTTACAAGGCGATTGCTCTGCCAGTGTGAGCTAACAGGGCATTACGACACTTCGGCTCTAATTGCCCCATGTGGTAATTTTTATTTGGTACCTCAGAAGGGATTCGAACCCTTAAAAGCCTAGTTTCTAAGACTAGTAGGTGTGCCAGTTTCCATAAGCCACCGAGGCATTTTATTTGGTTGGAAGTGGGGAATCTAACCCTCTCTTGTTGTTTCACAGACAACCGTGCAAACACTACACTAACGACCACATATGCGCTATAACTTGTATAGCACTTTTCTTTGTCTCATATTCTTATTATATATCGCGGTATCCACTCCATTCGAGTGCAACGAGAATCACCACTGATATTCTTTATTGTCTTCTTCAAACCCATCAAGAAGAACAGAAAATGATTTAATTTTTGATTCTTCTTCTTTAAACTTGCTAATACCACGGGCATACTCAACAAGCTTCCCTCTGTATTGAGGTTCTTTGTTATACCAAGCCTTTAGTTTTATACCGCCCATGTTGCAAGCTTCTTTGTAAGCTTCTACAGCTTCTTCATAGCTCTCGAATCTACCAAGTGCATATCTGACACCAGAAAATGCAATACGGGTATACCATTTATTTCGGATGTTATCGTAAGCTACACCTTTAAATTTACTTTCCTTTTTCATACTTTCTCCTAATCAACATTGTTATTATAACACATGTTTTGGAATATGTCAATACTAATAGTGTATTATAGTATTTAAATATAAGAGTATACTCATCTTTGGAAAGAATTTTGGATAAAGCTTCCCCTAGGGTTATGTATAGAATAAATTATTCCAGAGACATATCCCTAAGATTATCCTCAAAATTCTATGTCTCATCCCCGGAGCCATCATTTTCTGCAAAACATTGCAGCACAACCAAAGGGTTGCGGGAGCAAATGGATTCGTTTACTATCCACCTACATCAGCGTTCCACTCCGTAAACAGAGTCCTAGCCACCTCACGCCGAGAGAGATAGTAAAATCTCTCCATCTTCCTGTGTTGCTCATGCTTTCTTGTGAGCTTTAAACTTAGGCCAAGACGTATTCAACCAAAAACACCTAAGTCGTAGAAGTATTTTCCTTCTGTCTTAAGTGTAACAGATGGTAGCCACGTTTGCAACACACTTGTGTTGTTTTGTTACAACTTGTGTTCTGTGGCAGAAATATGGTGTATATTCTGGTTGCGACAGACAGGATAATATTAGAAATTGAAAGGAAGAATATGAACACATGGCACCCATGTACTTATACAGAATACTTAGAAGTAGAACTAAGACATTCTAGAGCAGGTAAACCCCTAGTCCTTCTTTCCCACCAACATCTGGGGAATGAAGACGAACCAATGGATTTGTTTATTTGGGGTGATGGCGTGACACGCAATCCTCTGCTACGATCTGCTGTGACAGTGAATAATAAACTATATTGGAGAACATAATGCTGAATTTTGAGGAATTTGGTAAAGCATTAAATACTTATGGTGATTTTTGTTTTGATCGTGGAGGTGGGAATGATACAAACGACTTACACGACGATTTATTTGATAATGTCATGATGCAAGCTAGCTTATCAATTTTAAAGGCATATGATGAGGCTGTTTTTATTGAACTATCTCGTGTGAGACACACACAATATGACAGCCACGAAATTTGCAAATACTTTGCTGAAAATCTGAGAAAACGTTTGACAGGAGAACGTCAATGATTATTGCAGCAGCAATTAAAATTGCAGATGTTGTTTGTTTTATTCCCAACCCAGCAAGACACCACAATGTTTTACATTCTCTCATGGAAAGTTTTACAAGTAGAACAGACAAAGGATATATGCAGGAGACTCAGGGATTTCTAACAGACACTGGGGTGTTCCTAGACCGAACAGAAGCCATGAAACATGCTTTAGAATGTGGACAGGGAACACCGAGACGTGATCGAATCCTTGCAACAGGATACAGAGCATATAATGGTGATGGACTTTACTCGGAGGATTTATGGTAATAATGCAAATGGCAACTGGGGATTATTTAGATCACTTTGGAAACTTGTATAATCTATTTAGAGAAAATGGTGAATCTGATGATATCTACAGAAAAAGGATTTTAAATTCATTTGAAACTATGCGACGTAGAGTTGAACAGGAACACCGGCTTTGGAATTGGAATATTTTTAATGGTCAATAAAACAAGGAATCTTCTTATGTACCCTGTAGATAATGATGACTCTGCATTCATTTGCAAAGCTGGAATGAACCATGGTAGACTCTGTAAAGTCTTACACCTGTGGGATGGACGGGCTGTAATGTCTAATGACTATGCCCACCTCAAAGGAGAGGAATGCTTTGTAGTGATGAGTCTGGGGAGTCCCTTTGTTTATGAAGGACCATCAACTAGTGTTTATTATTCTATGAGTAAAACTCATCTGCTTGTTGTTGAAGCAAAACACCTTAAGCGCGCTGCACACAGCAGTGAAATTAAATGGAAAGAATGGAACTAAGGGGGTTGACTATGACAAAGAAGCAAGCTACACTGGAAGACTACGAGGAATTTGAGAGTGTTTATGATCAAGATTTCATCGAACAAGAATTTATTAATGAACTAACTGAATGGAGAGAAAACAATGAATCATCAAGCTATCGTAGCGAGAGTAACTGAAGTACAAGAAATTCCTAATGCAACAAACGTCCACGTTGCTGTTGTTCTGGGTGAATTCTGTGTTACATCAAAGGATGTACAAAAGGGTGATGTAGGGATTCTCTTTCCAGAGGGTCTACAACTTTCTGAAGAATATGTATTTGAAAACAACCTGTCGCGTAAAGTAGACAATAACAAAGATAAGAATAAGACTGGTTTCTTTGAAGAGAATCGCCGCGTAAGGGCGCAACCATTCCTAAAGGTTCGATCTACTGCGCTATTCATGCCTATGGAAAGTATTGCTTACGCTGGTGATTGGAATGAAATTTTCAATTCTCTTTCTGTTGGGACTCAGTTTGATACTTATGGTGGTCATAGTATTTGCCAGAAGTACATGAACGAGAAGACACGTAAAGCTGCAAGTCAAGGTGGTGCTAAAGCACAGAAAAAGAATCTAACTCCTGATTTTCTAGAGCACGTTGAAACTTCACAGTTCAAGCATGTTGCTAGTCAAATTCCTACTGGTAGTTTGATTTATTTCCACGCTAAAAAGCATGGAACATCGGGCCGTACTGCACACACTCAAGTGTTCCTTGAACTCCCTTGGTGGAAGAAGATGATTAACAAGGTGGTTCATGTATTCCCTGAGTGGGGTTATGATTTTGCTACTGGTACTCGCCGGGTTGTCCTACGTAGTCCTTCTGCAACTGGTTTCCATGGTAGTGAAGCTTTCCGCCATGAAATCACTATGCAACTGGCTCCATTCCTTTCTAAGGGTATGACTGCTTACTACGAAATCGTTGGTTTTGTCAATGGTAGTAGTATCATGCCTGAGCACAGCGTAGCTGCTCTGAAGGATAAGGCTTACACCAAGAAATACGGTGATACAATCACATACAAGTATGGTTGCCAACAGGGTCAATACAAATTCCATATTTACCGCCTGACAGTGCAAGGTGTGGATGGTGAGATTCGTGACCTGAGTCAAGCCGCTCTAGAAAAGTGGTGTTCAGAGCGAGAACTTCCTTGCACACTGGAAGTACATCCGAAAATGATTTACACGGGCGATGAGCTGGCTTTACGTTCTCTTGTAGAGGGACTTACAGAACGCCCTGAGGTTCTTACAGAAGATTATGAAGATGCGGGGCACATTAGCGAAGGAATTATTTTACGAATTGAAACTGGTAAAGACGTGCCTATGTTTGTTAAAAGCAAAAGCTACGCATTTCGTGTGCTTGAGGGAATTGCATCTGTGACTGAGGTTGATTTGGAAGATGCAAGTTAAAAAGCTTTTACCATCTCAAGAATATCTTCAAGAGTGTTTTAGATATGATCTAGAAACAGGTAAATTGTATTGGAAGCAAAGACCACCAGAACACTTCAAAACGATAAGAGGTTGGAAGACTTTCAATTCTCAATTTCCCGGTAAAGTAGCTCTTAATTCACCCGGAGTGAGGGGTTATCTTACTGGAAGCTTGAATGATATTCGAGTGTACGCCCACAGAGTAATTTATAAACTTCTAACAGGAGAAGAACCAAATACTATCGATCACGAATATGGTATTACTTGTGATAATAAATTTCAAAGTATTACCAATGGTAGCCAAACAAAGAACATGAGAAATCAGAAAAAACGAAAAGATAACTCAAGTGGTGTCACTGGTGTATATTGGTTGAAAAGAGATAAATGTTGGATTGCAAAAATCAATAACGAAGGGAAATCAATAACACTTGGTTATTTTAAAAATAAAGAGGATGCTATTGACACACGTAAGCAGGCTGAGGTAGAATATGGGTATCACCCAAATCACGGAAGAGACTTAATTAAGGAGTAATATGAACAATATAGAAGATTTCATTCAATGGTTTCAAGGTTTCCGTGATGGGCTTGATCCTGCAAATATTACTAAAGAGCATCTAGATATCATTGAACGTAAGATCAACGGACTACAACCTCTGTACGACATTGCTTTTCCTACGCAAGAAGATAACGATGATTACTCAGCACCTTGGGACGGATATTTTCCACCTGTGATCTGGCCGACCATTCGAAAGGATACTTGGAGTCCTCCATATATTTGGTGTGAACACCCTATTGGAACCCCTCAATATCAGCCCCACGTAGGGACACCACTAAGCCACGTAAACTAAACAGTCATATAAGGAGATAAATGACCACACGTAAATCTGCAAGAAACAAAAGAGAACTCGGTGGAGCAAAGCCAGCCACCAAAGAGAAATTTAACATTGAAAGAGATTTGCAGCCAGTAGTTGCAAAGACAGCAAAGCAGAAAGAATATCTCCGATACTTAAACGATCCTAATGTAAAAGCTATCATTGTTCTGGGGCTTCATGGCACAGGTAAGACGTATTGTGCTGCTGCCACAGCTGCAGACTTCTATCGAAAGAATCAGATTGAACAAATCATTGTTTCTCGCGCGTATGTACAAACAGGGAAGTCATCCGGGCTGAAACCGGGTACGGCACTTGAGAAGCTTTACCCCTATGTACGTAACGTTCTGGACACCATTAAATCTCGAATTGGTGTTGGAGCATACGAAGTGGCACTGAAAGATGGTTGCAATGGTGCTATCGAAGTGCAAGAGGTGGAGTCTATTCGTGGACGTTCATTCGATAAGCGGTCATGGCTGATGATTGATGAAGCACAACAGACAACACCAGATGAAATGCAAAGTATCGTCACTCGTGTTAGCGACGATTGCAAACTAATTCTAATGGGTGATGTTCTACAGAAGGATATCAGAGGGGAGAGTGGACTTGAGTGGTTTATGTCCTTCGCTAAGCGGCATCACCTAGAAGGCGTGGCTATTATTAACTTTGATGATCCAGAAGAAATTGTTCGTGGTGGATTGGTTAAAGATATCGCTGTTGGCCTTGCTAAAGATCGTGCCCGGACAAAACATAAAGGAAATGAATAAATGACACGAATTCGTAGAAATAATGAAGAAGATTTTGATATGGAGGCACTAGGGCTTATGGGTAATCGACAAGTCGTAGTGACAGAGCAATCAATTAATAGCACAGCCTATCGTATTTATCTGGATGAAGAGATTCGCGAGGCTCACTACTACCGTAAGGCACTGGAAGTGCTTGATACAGCCTCAGAGAGTGATTTTATCTACATCCACATTGACACCATTGGTGGTAGTGTTGGAACTGCTGTTAAACTGATTAACGCTATTCGACAATCAAGTGCTCAGATTCTAGGTGTTCTAGAAAATCGTGCATACTCGGCTGGCAGTCTTATTCTGTTAGCTTGCCCCTCGATTCTTGTTAAGCCCTACTCAACGCTGATGGCTCATACTGTTTCTGCTGGTACTGGTGGTGAAATGGCTAAGATGTGGGACTATGCTCAATTTCTGAAGACAGAAACAGATCGTCTCATTGACGACACATACAGTGGTTTTCTTACCCCAGATGAAATTAACTCTGTTAAACTAGGACACAAGGAGATTTGGCTACGAGACTATGAAGTAAGTGAGCGTCTAGATTCTCTGGCAGAATATCGTCGTAGTCTTAAAGAACAGGATGATGAAGAAGTTGTAAAGGTTGGTAAGCCTGTTGTTGAAGCTGTAGAAGAAGCAGAGACTGTGGTAGAATCAACACCTGTTAAAGTGAGGAAGTCACGTAAGAAAGCGAGTGAAGAATGATTTCATGGGATAGAGAAGATATTAATGATATGATTAAAAAGTATCTCACTGAGTGTCTAAGAATTCAAGTTTCACGCGGAGATTTCACTGATCCAAACTCACGAAAGATTTCTTTATACCTAGATGACGATGATGAAATTGCTTACGCATATTTTGATGTTGTTCAAAAAGATGAATACGGGGGGTAAATAATGGAAGACCCAAAGACTAAAGAATGGCGAGAGAGTTGGGAAAATACAACTTGGCAGTGTACAAAGACAGGAAAACAGATTACAATTACTCCTGAGATGGTGACGATGGGAGCCTTCTATAGTTTTGGAGAATCCTACGTAGACCTAGGGAATGAATTTTATTCTCGCTTTGGCGGATACCCTGTTCAAGTGAACTGAGGGAAAGGGGAGCTTGAAGCCCTGAGGACTAATATTAAATTATTGGCTTCGAGATGATAGCGTGAAAATTGAGCAGATGGTACGACAAGTCATCCCAGTATTTGTAAGCTGGATAAATTAGCCTTTATGGTGGAATTGGTAGACACGGGATAAGAAAGTATGTTAGAAGAGAATTTTATAAAAACAATAAACGTATTATATCCAGAATATAAAATATATGGACCATACCCACGCAAATCTGATGGTAGAATGCAACTTGTGTTGTCTAAAGGGAAAGCCAAGATAACCAAGTTGTATGCTAAATTTTTGATGGAAGTTTTTCTTGAAAGAATTTTATCAAAAGAAGAGACTGTTGACCATATAAATGAGAATCCATTGGATGATAGAATTGAGAATCTTCAGATTTTAACAAGAGAAGAAAACGCAAGAAAGTCTTCCATAGGAAGTAAGAAATTAGTCGGATACAAGCAAACTGAAGAACATAAAAGATCAGGAACAAAGAATGGTCTTGCTAAATTTTGTGAGTATGATATAATCCGAATCAGGCATCTATTAGACAATAAATTAATTTCCATTGAAAAATTAATGAAAGAATATGGAGTAAGTAGAAAAACTTTGTATAAAATCAAAGAAAGACTTTCTTACAAAGAGTGTTAATATGCGGAAGTGGCGAAGCTGGTTGAAACGCGCTAGACTCAAAATCTAGTACAGTTAATGACACATCGTGGGTTCGATTCCCACCTTCCGTACCAAATCAGTCGAAGATTAAGGTTCAAACCCTTGGTGATGGACTCTGTAAAAAGAAATCTGTCAGTAGTTTAATCGGTAGAACATCGGCGCGTTAGTTTTGCGGGTGTAGCTCAGTTGGTAGAGCGCTTGACTTCCACTCAAGCTGTCGCAGGTTCAATTCCTGTCACCCGCTCCATAGGTTGTTAGCTCAACGGTAGAGCAATGGACTCATAATCCATTGGTCAGTGGTTCGATTCCATTACAACCTACCAAATTTATGTGTTATACTTCAGTCAACTTAAGAAGGAGTATGACAATGCCTAAAAAGCAAAAGAAAGAACCTAAGAAAAGAAACCTTCTACATAATCACCCTCTCTTGCGTAAATGTGCAAAACACAGTAAGATGCGTAAGCGTGACAAGATTAACCAAGAAAGGCAAGAATGACTGAAGCTGTAGGAATGTCTATGAAGGATATGTACAATCTTAATAAGGCCATGGGGCTTGCTCTATCGAGCAAAGAGAAACATCGCCATGGAGCTATCATTGTTAAGAAAAGCAAAGTGATTTCCTACGGTATCAATGTTCGTAAAAATGATCCTAACATTTGTTCATTCCCTTTGATTGAAAGCGGAATTCACGCAGAAGTCCAAGCAATCAAGAAAGCTAACACTTGTTTGGAAGGGGCTACGATTTATGTAGCTCGCATTAATAAATCTGGTCAACCTTTGTTTTCTAAACCTTGCGAACGTTGTCAAGCTGCTATCGAAGCAGCAGGTATTAAAAAAGTAATTTACACGGAGTGATATATGCCATATACAATTGAAATTCATTATAAAACTGGCGATAGCTTTGGTAGTCATGATGAGACAGAAGAGGTTGGATGCATTTGGGAAGATAAAGCACAAGCGCAATTAGCACTTTCTTATATTAAAGAACACTATGAGCTTTATCAACAACTAAATGGATGGAACCCAAAAGTAAAAGAAAAGGATATCCGTAAGATTGTAGAAACAAAGCCATGGGCAGATAAGAAAATCGATTACTGGCAGTATTCAATGGGTCTTCCTGTAGGTGATAAGATTCAAAATGTTTCAATCTTTTGGTGTGGATATTTTGAGACATTGTATGGAGCAAAGATCATCTCTGTTGGGGATGATGCGGATAGTTTTGAATTTTAAAGGGTAGAGAGAAATCTCTCCTAAAGTCGTCCTACTGTATGGAATGCATTGATAAAGCGTGAATCAAGGTAGGGCGCAGATATTTCCGTCCATAACTCAGCTGGATTAGAGTAACGCACTTCTAATGCGTAAGTCGGGGGTTCAAGTCCCTCTGGGCGGGCCAAATAAAGGGATGTGTAGCTCACTGGGAGAGCGGCCTCGTGTGGAGGTGATACCGAATATCCTTTTGGATATAGCGAAGCTGGTTCAATTCCAGTCCATTCCACCGATAAAGGAAAATATGGCAACTAAAGTTAAAACTACAATAGTGACAATTGACGAAGCAGAATACGATGGATTTAGGGCACCAAGTAATTACTACATTGTGAATTGTATGGGTGATTTGGTTTTCATCAGTGCTAAGAAACGAGACGTAGCACAAAAAGTAGCCAACGAAGAGTATGGCGAAGGTAAATACACTATCAGGTCTTGGAAAGTATAAAGGAAATATTATGGAACAAAAAGAAATTGTTGATCTTGGTCTAAAACTAATCATGTATAACTCGATTCTCGATAACTTGGATGATGATACTCAAGATCAACTTGAACAGTTGAAAGGTGAATCATTTAAGAAATTTGAAAATTACTCGGAGGTAGTTGACAAAAACATTGCTGACAATATTGATGTGATTGAACGTGCGGTAGTTGGTCTTGTAAAGAAGCTTCAAAACGATATTCTGGAAGCACTAGAACGTGAATTCCCTGAAGCGGGAAATGAATAAATCTAATACAGATAAATTACACATGGACATTGCTTTACGTGCAGCACAAGAAAGCAAATGTCCTAGGAAGCAAGTAGGGTGTTGTCTCCTGTTAGAATCTGGTATGATTGCTATTGGATTCAATGGGCATGCTTCAGGTGGTCCAAACGAATGGGAATTCAAAGAACAGGGTGATCCAGAAGTAGTTCACGCAGAGTTAAACTGTTTAGGTAAGCTGCTAGAAGAAGGATTGTCTGCTAAGGGTGCAACAACGTACATCACTTACTCTCCTTGTCTAGACTGTGCTAAACTCTTAGTGAGAGCTAAAGTAAAACGTGTTGTCTATTTGGAAGAATACAGAAAAACAGAAGGGATTGACTATCTTGCGAAGTATGGTGTTCAAGTGGAAAAATATTCGGAACATAGTCATTGTTTTCCTTGCGTTGCTACTATCGTTCGGGACGACAGAACAGAAGTTTACGAATTCACTCATTGCGTGTCAAAACACTTGCACACTTCTAGCTGAAGTAGCATATTACGAAGCTCGCGGGGAAGGTGATTTAGGAATGTTAGCTGTAATTTCTGTTGTCAGAGAGAGGGCTTTACATTCATCTAAACGTTGGCCTGATAATATTGAAAGTGTTGTTAAACAGAAATGTGAATTTAGTTACAGATGTGATGGTAGTATGAAGAGGGTTAAAAATCCTGTAGAATGGGCCAGAGCTAGAGAGATAGCTTGGTGGTATTTAAATACTCATCCAGATGTTGGGTTCACAGCACAGTATTATTACAGAGATGGAATTAATAAAATTCCAAAATGGTCTAAGACAGAAAAGTATGTCGGTAGGGTGGGGAATCACGTTTTCTTTAGTTGTGTTTCTAAATATTGTTAAGGAGATATTATGGCAAAATGGTTTGTTGAATATTCAATCGTTCAAGTGATCCCCTCGGGTTGGACAGAGCGTGACGGGGATAAATTTTTTACCCTACCAGTAGAAAAACTAAGCTTAGAAATTATTGAGGTAATTATTAAAAACATTGCTAATGAACACGGTGTACCACCAGAAGATGTGGCTATTGACAACATCGCCAAGATCAATACTAACTAAGGAATAAATGATTAATTGTATTTTACTTGCTGCTGCCATTTGTACAGGATATGGTTTCCTGTTCTTTGTAGCTTGGAATTTCACTAAAGATTCCTATAACTATCTTTTACAATGAAAAAGTTTTATGCTGGCATTGGTGCTCGTAAGACTCCGAAAGAAATCTTAGAATTTCAAACACGAATAGCCACTCAACTTGAAAAAGATGGGTGGCTTTTGTCATCCGGGGATGCAGAAGGTGCAGACCAAGCATTCGCTGATGGATTATCTACGATTGAACCAAACAGAATTATTCTCCCTTGGAGTGGATTCAATAACAAATATTGGCAAGGAGGATACATTGATTATTCTCATGCTGATTATGAAATTAAACAGCAATGCGAAGCTTTAGCCTCTACAGTGCATCCATATTGGGATGGATTAACACAAGGAGTTAGAACATTGCAATCAAGAAATATGATGCAAATTCTAGGGCCAAAGCTTGACACACCAGTGAAGTTTGTTCTATACTGGGCACCAGAAGATAAGCATGGTGTAGCTAAGGGCGGGACTCGGTCAGCAGTGCTGCTAGCAAAGCGTTTGGGAATTCCAACATTCAACATGCTTCATGATGATGTTATACAAAGACTTGAAAGGAAATATAATGAGCGAATTTAAAGAAGGACAAAAAGTTTGGTGTTTTTTGAATGGGTGGGGTAAAGTAGACCATGTGGATAAGGGTGGTTTCTATTGCGTAGGGGTGATGTTTGAAGATGGAGGCTACGATAGTTTCACAGAAGATGGAAAATCAAATGAAGATTTTGGTAGAACTCTATTCTTCAAAGAAATTCCAATCCCTGAAGATGCTCTAGTTCCCCCTGTAGAAGAAACTACTCTGAATGTTGGGGATATTGTCGCACTCACTGATGGGCGAATTGTTTATGTTGAGAGTTATAGTGATGACACCAATAAAGTTTTCTTTTGTCACAGTAAAATTCCTCAGAGTTTTGAAGAAGCCTTTGGGCCAACGAGTGTACAGAAATCTCTCATTCGAAAAGTGATGGGAAATCTTAATTCATGACACCAGAATTCTATTTAGAATCTCTAATTGCAGGGGCTAAAATCTCAAGTATTCCTATTCAACATTCAGAGTTGGAATTTTTGTTAATGTTGATGCGTGGAGAGGTAAAATTTAAATGAAACCTATTTTTGTATTTGGTAGCAACCTTCAAGGAAGGCATGGGCTTGGAGCTGCTAAATATGCATGTCTAGAACGTGGGGCGATCTGGGGAAAATCAAGCGGTCTTATGGGAAGTTCTTATGCTATCCCAACCAAAGATAGAAAGCTGAAACCTCTTCCAAAGCACGGAATCGCTGTAGAAGTGATTCGATTCAACATGTTCTCTTGGAACAACCCAGACATGGAATTTCAAGTGACTAGAATTGGTTGTGGACTTGCTGGCTACCGAGATGATGAGATTGCATTTCTATTCACAGGGGCTAATCATAACAATACCAAATTTGACGAAGCGTGGCGCAGCCACCTCCCTATCTTCGCTAATTTTTGGGGAACGCACACAGAAGGAAATGATGAGTGATCTGAAGATGTATATCGCTGTCCGCGAGGAAGTGCCTGCACATATAGTTCCTGTTCTCGTAGCTCACACTGTCTTAAATAATGACAATGCCTACAATACATCTCTCAATTGGAACCACATCGAACTCTACTATGAATGGAAAAAGGAATCCTTCAAAAAGTGTGTTGTCAAAGTGAATAAAAAAGAATGGGATAAAATTATTCAAATTCCGAATGTATTTCTAGGACACGAAAACTCAACACTTAGTGGAGAAAAGTCTTGCGCTATTGTGCCAATCATGTTTGAATACCCAAACGTTATTAAATTCGCCAAGCTTTGGCAACCATAGAGGAATATTAAAATGAAACCATTTGATCTTGAAGCTGCGAAGCGTGGCGACCCTGTTGTTACTGGTAAAGGTGATTCAGTGAAATTCATCGCTCATGTCCCTGAAGCCCAAGCACCCTACCGAGTTGTAGCATACATTCTAGGAAGCTCACATAGCACTGACTATTATGAAGATGGTAAATTTGCTCAAAATCCTACCAGTAGTGACCTCTTCATGGCTCCAAAGAAGAAAATTGTTTGGGTGAACTTGTATGTTGAATCTTTCAGACCCCGTGAATCTATTTCCTGTGGGTATGCCTATGAGACTGAAATGCTGGCTAATGCAAATTCTGAACATACACGTATTGGCGGAAAAGCATGGCCTATGGAGATTGAAGAGTGAAACGCAAAAATAACTCCCACCTGATGACAATTCTTGCCTATAGTCCGGGGATTTATCGAATCACTATCTGGAACAAAGATAAAAAGGATGGAGTTAATTTTGAATACAAAACAGCGCTTGGAACTTCTGAAGTTCAACAAATCTTTTTCGATTTGACAGATTATCAAGTTGAAGAAATTCTATTAAGGGAGAAGAAATGAACCATGTTGTTAAATCTTGGTCAATGTTCTACAGGGACATTGAGACAGGTGAACGAACTTCAGACATTCGCTTGAATGATCGCCGCTATGCGATTGGAGACACTATGGATTTACGAGAGTTTGACCCAGTGACACACACCTACACTGGCCGAGGTCAATTTGTAAAAATCACTTACATCCAGACTAACAAATCCAACCCATGTGCCATCTCACAATTTGCACTACATGACGACTATGTAGTTTTGAGCATTAAGAAAATTTAAAGGAATATATGGCTACAATTTACGAAATTCACATCAATGGTGTTTTCCAAGAAGCTTGGGAAGATTATCAGGATGCTTTTAATCGCTGCTTGAATCTTGATATTGATTTAGATGAAGCAGAAGTTTCAATCGTCCCGAAAAAATTTGAAGATAATTTAGAGGCAGGTGCTGAAATTCATGCTGGAGATTTTGGATATCAAGAGATTCCAATTGAAGATTACAAACCAAATCCTGAATGGGTTGCCCGACTTAGCCTTTAGAATGATTTACATTCTAACAAAAGAATACAATGAATATGACCAATTTGGTTCATATTTCATTCATGCATGGCAATGGAAACCAACAATTGCAGAAATGAAAGTCCATGATCGTTTCATAACTGATGAAATTGGTTTACACTTAAGTGTTCATGGTGGTGGGAGAATAGCAGACGAAGATGTTTGGTTCCACCTAGAAATAATTGATAATGAAAGATTTAAAAATGAATGATAAACAATTTTTCGTGCTGTATTTCAATGAGACTGACACTCTTGTGATTCAAACAGCACCTCTGCACGATACTAACGACACCGTTATTCCCGGAGCTAATGGTGTAATCAGTACAACGCACACACGGCGCTGGAATAGCCCCACAGGGGCTCCAGAAGTGGTCGGATTCACTGTACAAAATGTTAGCTTTGATGTATCCCTACTAAATCTCCTTTATGTTGTCGGGCCGGGGCTAAATATCTCGCTTACAGAGTTGGCTGGTGCTCTGACACATGTTGAAGGTCAGATTAAAAACAAAGTAGCAAATGACTCAGCGCAAGCGCTACTGTGATATCAAAGCACATTCGTTAGAGGATGTGCTTACAACATGTGAACGTCATATTCGTAATATTGGTCTGACACGCTTTGATATGATTGAAGAAGGTGATATCACCCCGACTGATGAATTCTATATCAAGATGTTCAAAGATACATGGGCTGACCTCAGGGATGATGTAGAACAAATTTTGAAGGAACGAAAATGAACAAGAGAGAAGTTAAATCAATTGTCACTCGATTACAAAAAGCTCAACAAAAGATTGCAGATCAAAGAGACATTCTTCGAGATTTGCTAGACGAAGTAAATGCAATTAAAGAGCATTGCGAAGAAGCTTATGATGATTTAGACCGTGCTGTGGATGGACTGAGCAGGTTTCTGTAATGTTCTGTACACAAGCTGAAACTCTCACTTCTAGAAAAGATCATGTCTGCACTTGGTGCGGAGAGAAGATTCTTAAAGGTGAAGAATACATTACGTGGAAAACCGTAGACGACTCTTGGTTCACCAGCAAAGTTCACAAGGAATGCAGTGATGCTATGCTTAAAGAAGCCGCTGAATGGGGAGACGTTGAATACATGCCATTTGAAAATGAAAGACCTAAAAATGAAGTATTACGATTACCAATTTGATCCGTGGGAAGAAGACCTCCGTAATAGACATAGGGAAGAGTATTTTGATGAATTCAATCCTGATGATTACGAAGAAGTAATTTGCATGGGGTGTAGCGGAAGTGGAGAAGGCATGCACGAAAGCGCTAATTGTTCAACTTGTGGTGGAAGTGGTGTCGAATATCAATTAATCGAAAAATCAGAGGAAAACGAAGATGAAACTATTTGATAAAGAAAAGACACTGCTTATTGCAGATTACATCAAAACAACGTATGAAGATGACACTGCACACCAGAAGCTTCAAGCATTTCTAGCTGGTGTGGATGTTGGTTGGCGAGAAGCTATTGCTCACGCTGCACAATACGTGAATGATTGGCATGAGCCAATGTGCAGTTATGGTGATGGCACTGTAAAGGGAATTCTGAACGAAGTAGAAGGCGGAATTCGAGAACTAGAATTTGGTGATGTATGACAGATAACGAAATTCTAGAATCCGCTGCTTTGGCTGTAGGAAAAGAAATCAGCTTTGGTCCTGATGGTATTTTGTATCGCAACAAAGGGGAACAATATTGGAAGGGCTGGTGGAATCCTCGTGAGAATAGTGGAGACGCACTGGAGCTGGCTGCTATGCTCCGATTGAAGATTGAGCCCGGAAAATATCTTGGTGATGGTTGTACTGTTTATGCATCACCAGCTTGGAATGATGTTGCAAGCTGTACAGCTTTCCGTGATAATGCAGTTGATCAAATGCGTGTGGCTATCCTTCGGGTAGCTGCTGAAATTGGAAAAGTAGCATACAGATATAAACCTAAAAAGGAAGAATCATGACACTCCGTTGGAGAAAAGACCCCAAAGAAACTGGCCTGAGCGCAGTAGGGGCAGGGCCGCGTGGAAGCTCTTTGTACCTCGATGATGAAGACGACTATCTAGCCAGCATCAGTGCTAGTGGTGGAAACTGGCGCGGCCCACTCAAGGGTTGGTTCTGGTCAGTTCCTTCTAATGAAGAAAAAGGAATTGAACATTATAATTCCTACCCAAATCTATACGAAACAGAAAAAGAAGCTAAGGATGCAGCAAAAAAGTATGTGGTAGAATGCATGGCTGCACACAAACTCAATAAAGGAACTTAAGTGAAAATTTATCCCCTTTCCATCACTCGTGACTACGTATCCCGTTGGGGTATGGTGGAAGCTGTACGAGAACTAATCCAGAATTCTCTGGATAGCTCTGCTGCGTTTAAATACGAGTTTAAAAAAGAATTCGATGGTAGTCAAACCCTTCTTCTGACAAGCGAAGATGTGACTCTAGCACCACACACGCTCCTTTTGGGAGCTACAGGGAAGCGTCACAGTAGTGACACCATTGGAAGCTTTGGAGAGGGGTATAAACTTGCCATGCTTGTTTTACTTCGAGAAGGTTATGAAATTAATATTCTCAATGGCTGTGTAGAGTGGTTTCCTAAGTTTGAATTCTCACGCGCGTTCGGGTACGAACAGCTTGTGATTGAAGAAACTCCACTTACAAAGATTGTAAATACAAGTCTTATCTTTCGTGTAGCTGGCCTCACGGATACAGACGTAGAAGCTATTCGTGGTTGCTGCCTGCGCATGCAAGGGGACATTGGAGCTATTCGTACAACAGCAATGGGTGAAATTCTTCTAGATCGTCCTAATGAACTATATGTAGGTGACTTGTTTGTATGTAAAACAGACATGGATTTTGGGTATAATGTTCTCCCACGTTATCTCAAGTTGGAACGTGATCGCCAAACCGTGGATGGCTGGGATTTGGGTTGTCTCACACGAGATATGTGGTATGCCACAAAAGATTACGATGAAATTGCTACACTGATTGCTCGCGAATGCCCTGACTTGGAGTATGCACGCTACTCTTCACCAGAAATTGTTAAAGAAGCCTGCTATCAGTTGTTCAAGGAGAAACATCCGGGCGAAGTAATTGCCGAAACCAATGCACAATTACAATCTCTTGTCAAACAAGGGATGACTGTGTATGTCGGAGGTGGCACTCTGTACCATACAGTGAGCAATTCCCCTTCTTATAGAAAAGAAATGGAAAACAAGCTTCCAAAGAAGCTCTCTCCTGCAGAAATTTTAGAGCAATGGCTCAAAGAGAATCGTAAAGAGATGCGTGGTAAGGCTATTGAATCTTTCAGAAAAGAAATCCTACAAGACAAAGCTTTGGAGTGGAAATAAAAATGCCAGAGCATTTAGTACACTTAGCTCACTCCCTTTCTCACTGCACAGAGCAAAAACGAAAGGCAGAAAAAGCTGGGAATATTTCTGAATCTAAATATTGGAATCAACTGCACAGAATATTAACACGGGCGTGTGTAGAGATTGGTGCGGAAAACTACAAAAGGATTATCTAATGCGTGACCTAGAGATTGACATGACTAACCCTGCAAAACCTATTCTCTGGGTGAGAGGCGAACCAATTAAAAGATATCACTGGGGTAAGGTTAAAGCTCATGAACTAATGACTGATGCTGGACTATGGGGTCCAAAGAAACAAAAGGCTCTTGATTTTTATCGTAAATATGGCACTACAGCTAAAGCCTGTGCTGATTTTCTTAACAAAGGTATTATCAAGATGAGTCTTGGTGCTGTAAAAGGCCATGAACCTCTGTGCTATGTTCGTAGCAAGTTTAATTCTGCACGTACAATTGATGTTTGTGAAATGAAAGATGAACTAGATCAGGCTGTTGCTGATGGTATTAAAAACATCACTCCGTTTATTGCATTGTACAAACAAAGTCCGAAGCAACTAAAGCAAACACTGGGCAGTGCTAATTGGAAATTAATTTGCAAGAATTCTTTCAGTCGTAATAAAGGGATTGCTGACATTCTCGGAGCAAAGAAATTTGACAAACCAGATGATGAATATACCAGCATGCTTCTTAAAATGCCATCTGGACTTTTTAAACGAACATTTCAGTACGGTCTTGAAACAGCACACTACTTAAACAAAAAATGTGGAATGTCTATCAAATCTCTAGCTGGTAATAAAAATGAAGTGTTTAATAATGCTCGTCTAATTGCTGATACCCGTAGAATGGCAGAGATGTACCAACAGAATTTCTCCTTTGATTGGTCTTGGAGGAAGATGCAAGAGAAGCACAATGAATTCGCTCGAATTGGTGTGATTGAAGAAGCAAAACGTCTTAAAGCAGAAAACGAGAAATATAGCCTAACTCTGAGAGAGGGAAAACCTAAGGTTTGGGGATTCAATGGTGTTGTGGCTACATTTCTAGACACGTATGAACGTATTCTAGAAGAGGGAGTTGTTATGCATCATTGTGTTGGTAGCTATGCTCGTTGGTGCTATGAAGACAGGTATGCTGTTGTTCATTTAGAAGGAGACGGTGAAAAAACTACTCTTGGAATTGACATCACTCCGATGGCATCGGCACATTTCAATCAGCATTACGGAATTAGTAATTCCCCTGTAAAGAGTGAATCTCACAAAATGCTAGCCAACTTGGTTATTGAAGAGCTTAACAAAGAAGCTCATACTTTTAAAATAGTCGAAATTACGGGGATTACTGTAAATGAATAAACAAAAAGAGTGGGGCGTTGTCCCTCATTTAGAAGTGCATGCAGACACACTCACAAGCTTGAAAGCTGTTTGTACAATTGCTCTCACTTATCATCCATCTGCTAAAGGTTGGCTAGTGAAAGAACACTCAGATGGTGTTCCACAGCTTCTTATCTTTTGGTCTGAAGACTCGCACATGAAGGAATTTATTTCTGAAATTGATGATGCTGAGGAACTTGCACAAATGATTTGGAAATGGCTGAAAGTAAAAGGACGATATGATAAATCTGAAGCATATGACACAGACGGGGATTTGAAAGAAGGATTTATTGCAACAACCGAAGACATGGGTAACTGGCGTTCAATGTTAAAAATTATTCCTGAGTATATTGTTTATGGCAAGTAAAGAAAACACAGCATCAATGATGCCAAAGCGTGTTTCCTGCTCTTTCTGTAAATGGCCTGTAGTCCATTGTTGTGCTAATGATGAGATGGCAACATTGGATGCAGATTACATCATTTATTGTTCAAATAAGGGGTGCCATTGTCACGGCGGCACGCCAATGGGGTTTTCTGATTGGCCTACATGGATTAATTGGGGAGAAAGATGAAAGTAATTATTATTGAAGAAGATCGATTCAACGATCTAACAGAAACTCTACGTCTAAAAGAGATGGATAGTCGAAGTGATAACACTGCTGAGAGGCTTGGCTGGGACTTACCAATCTGGCACGAGGCTTTAAATCAAGCTCGTAAAGAAATGCATCTTGAATTTGTAAGGTGGGCTCAATCACATGGCGCTAGTTGCCTAAGGAAATACTAATGAACTACGAAGACAATCCGATTAACAAAGACCCCGCTGAGTGGTACTGGGCAAACAACAGGTGGAATAGAAAATGAAAACATATTTTATTGCTGGACACTCTGACTTCCCCGGAACAGGAGAAAGATGGGAGTTTTGGAGAGTCATGAATATTAATGACAAAAAGACACCTCAAGATTTAATTGAGGAAGTTTGTAAAGAACTTGAGAATAACCCAATGAATTACAAAGATTCGTTTCCGGGTGTTATTCGGGGTGAAGTGACAATCACTGCATTCAATCAAGTATGAAGCTGGTAAAAATCAAAGCAACAGGTGAAGTATTCAAGCTCCACAGGCTAGACAAACACGTTTATCCTGTTTGTGCTAATTACACACGTCATCGTTTAGAAGACGTAGAAATATTTAAAGGAAAACAATGACATACGAGACGCCATTACAAATTTCAGCTTGGCATGTAGAGACAGATAAATTTCGCATTAGACGACTAGGTAAAGCTCTAGAAGAGTTGGGAGAGCTAACAAGCGTTCTAGCTCGTTGTATCATCCAAGGAGTGGATGAAGTGGACCCTTCTAGCGGAGAAGTCAATCGAATGCGTATGCAAAAAGAAGGGGCTGATGTTTACACACAGCTTGCACATCTTGTGGATGCATTTGATCTAAACCAATCAGACATGCTCACTAGAATTGGTTATAAAACAGATTCTATGGCTACATGGGAAAGGCTACTTCGAGAGGAAGAAGATAATGATAAATGAATTAGATGATTACATTCTATCTGAAGCAAGAACAGATTGGATTTCTGATTACATTGAGGGAAAACCAGCAGAAATCGAGCTATGTGCTTTCGTAAAACGAATGGTACTAGATGCTCTAATGGACAGCCAGCTAGCACACAAATACCTGAAGGATTTTGAATGACAATTAGAGGGAATGCTTATAAAGACCTTTTTCTAAGTTGTGTAGAAGAAGGATATGATCATGCACATAATGTTCTCAATTACGGAGGCAACTATAAGTGTCCCTATGAGAAATTTGAACATGACACTTATGAATATGACGCTTGGTGGATTGGTGTAGAATGGTATAGATCAAGAGTACATTAAGGGATAATATGAATGTTGGTGAACTAAAGAATCTGATTGAGCACCTTTCAGATGAAACTCCTGTTGTTGAATGTCGTTCTGGGAATGTAAGCCTGTGGACAGGAATTGCAGAGATTGAAAGAGGGGATGTTTACATTGGGACTCGCTGGTCCAATGCATGGAAAGACTATATTCCCACTGAGTGGAATAGGGTAGAGCGTATGCACACAATCACTGACTCCTACTCTGCATTAATTTTTAAAACGGAGGATTGATGTATTACGACGATTCACTTGATATTGATGGCAGGGATATCAATGGTAATTTCCCCGAAGAGAGCCATTGGGATAACCAAAGAGTTGAACACGATCACTCTGATTACTTCACACCAAGTAAATATCACTTCAAGACAGAAGAAGACCTCATCACTTCACCAGTGTTTCAACGTTGCTTAGGACAAGCTCTAGCTTTCAAAGACAGAGAGATTGCCCAACTACGACAAGAGTTGATGAACAGGTTGTTCTCTGATTTATAGACAAAAATAAAGCCCGCTAAATGCGGGCTTTTTGTTTTATGGGATATCACATCGATAACGAGTTATTGGGACTAACACTTTACCACTCGGGATGAAGTAGATTCCATTTGTTACTGTCTTCCCACCTCTCTCTTGGCATGTAGGCTGTGCTTGAGGTGGGATGTAATCATGAAAAACTGTATAACAAGAAACAGTAAGAAGGAAGCCAACCAAAAGACACAGCTGTAGAGTTTTACTCATTGTGGTTTAGCAAGATGCCCGAAGGCTGCATAAGCAGCTTCTTTAGAACACAAAGACTTTGACAACTTAGCCTTTATTTCTAACACTCTCTTTTCTCTACGTTCCTGCTTAAGCTCCAGTTCAGAATATCCCTCTACACCACAGCAAGGGCAGCAAATACCACCATTCTTCCAGAAAGTATCTGATAGTTCCCCTAGATACCTCTCTGTAATGTAGATGTTTTTGTATAGGTTTTCTAGCTCTGTTTTTAAATTACTCATCAATAGGGCCTTGTATTCATCCAGTGTTCGTCATCATCGTCTTCTGGAATTCCTTCTACAAACAAATCTAAGTCAGTCATCCGTCCAATATAAGGCATCATCTGCCTCTGAATCTCTGTATCCAAATCATTGTGGTAAATGCTGTTATACCTTGTTTGCCCACTAACACTGAGGGAAATAGTTCCATGGTTGTCTGTTGGGTTGCTTTTAGAACAAGCGTAGAACTGTCCAAACTTCCCAGAGCGTAACACCATCTCTGTTTTACATTTCTGACATTTCATATTTATTTCCAACGAAGATGTAGAACAGCAGGGGACAAAAGATAGTTGTAGTGTTCTACCAACACAGTACACCCTTTCATATCTTTATCAATATTTAAAACATATTTATGGTCTAGACGTTCAAACAACAGTTGCTCTGCTAATTTGTTGTAATGTTGTTTCTTGTCATTCATCAGAACACCTCCCCATCTGACCAATTATTAGAGAAATCCTCATCCTCAAGGAAGTCATCTCTTTCATCCTCAGCACTTCCATAACAATAATCACACAGCATTAAATCTGCATAATCATTGTAGAAAGGTTCACAGTCTTCTTTACCACATCCTTCACAATCTTTATTCATACATTCTCCTTTTCAATATTTTGAATCCACTTGCTTACAAGACGTAACGCAGCGTCGAAGCCGTCATCCCATTCACAGATAGCCTCCCCATTGAGATGAGTTTCTTTCCAAATATATTCTTTCAGTTTTTCAAGATCAGTCATTTAGTTTCCTTTTCTTCATGAAATAGTTCATGTAAATAAAACTCATGCTCTACCAATTCTTGCTCTGTTGGTTCAAACACAGTAAGAAAATCTTCCATTTGCTTAAGAGTTAAAACAATATCACTGTCTTTGTATTTGTCAAGTTCAGCTTGGAATTCTTCATCTGTCATTGTAGAAATACTATCTAAAATCTTTTCAAATAAATCTGTCATACAACATCCTTTCGTAGAAATAAACATTCTGTAAGCATACCCCAATTCCCCTAATTTTTCAAGTGACCTTTCGGGGTTTCCCCTTCAGGTCTGTGTCCATAGAATATCTATGACCACGAAAGCTCCCTTTTATAGTGCCCCTCTGAGTGTAGCTTTAGAGAATATCTATTCTAGATACCCCTTTAAATGCCCGACTGATATCTGAGCGGCCTAGCCTGCCCACGCGAGGCACGGGCCCGCCCTGCTACGATTGTAAAATATCTGGACCCCTTTGTCAAATTATCTTTGTAACAACATGTAAGCTGTAGGGAGATTGGTATTGCTACAACAAAGATAGCTAACCACTCGTGCCCCTCTCAATGGTCTAGTCGCACTGACGTGCTATGTATTGTTTAAATCAAAGCTAGTTAATGCAATGTCCTTCATACACAACATAATACATAGTTGTTGTTTAATTGATACATAAGAAGGACACACTGAGCATAGCCTGTGCCTATGCATAGTCGCTGGTGGCATGCAACACAATGACCATTATGTTAAGTGGACACATGTACACATTCAGATAATAGCTTTCTTCTATTGCCCCTCACATGGTGTTCACCAAGCAGCCGATAGGCACACCCTCTGTCAGGCCCTGCTGATAGATAGTTTCTATGAGTGGCCTGCACTAGATAGCCCCCTCTCATGAGCTATTAATTATTTGAGCTAATAGTTAAATTTAATGGGCTATTCTAGTTGTAACTGAATGTAATAAAATTATTTGTTAATGTTTTTATTATTTTACAAAGAGTTACAATAAAAAGTTGTAAGAGATTGCTACAATTGGGGGCTTAGCCAATCAGAGATTGTCCGCGCACTAGTGGAAGAGATAACAAAAGTGAACAAATTGGTTCAGTAATAGCTTTCGATAGGAAAGCTCTATTAAGAGAACATCTTAGTGTTAGCATCCCCTTTTAGAGCCCCCTCTCAGAGTATTCTAAAGGATGTTCTCCCAAACGTTCCCGAAGGGAATTATTGTTTATAATCAATAAGTTATGATTGATTATAAGATTATTTTAAGACCCTTTTAAGGGGCTTTCATGAAAGACAGCCACTAGGAGCCACAAACAAGAAAGCCCGCTAAAAAGCCCCCTTTGAGAGGCCCTAGCGGGCATTGAATTTACTTAAGATCAGACACTATATGTATGATTGATTTTGATGTTTGTCTGATTTATTAGATATTTATTTGTAGTATTTATTATTGTTTTGATGTACTGCGGACGACGTTCGACTAGGACGGAGCTATCCCCTCTAGTCCTAACACACTTTCTTGTTATTGTGTATGTATTTTGTTATTATTACATTCTGTTACACTTCAAGATGTTTCTCTCTATGTTTTATTATAGCATACTTTTGTTGTTTTGTCAAGACAATTATAACTATGATGATTGAGAGAGTGATAGTTAAAAGCTATCGGGATAGGGAAAGAAAAAGCCCCGAAGGGCTTAGGAGCGGATGCGACTACCACTGTTCAAACAATTCTTTGATGGTCTTAGGGCGCTTCCAATTGTCGTAGTCCTGTTGAGTCTCAAAGATGGCATAGATTGCCATTCCAATACTATTCTCAGTGGCTTCGATAATGTTCCCATTAGGAGCTTTGTAGACAATGCCAAACTTATCCCAATACTTTGGGGAGCGGGAGATAATTTCCATTTCGGCAAACCCTGTGGGCTTGTTTGCACTCCACCTGTCAGCATGGACAGGCTGCACAATCGAGGGGTGCGCAACATGCCAATCGGCAAGATATGCAGTGTAAGAGTCAGTCATACGGCCCATGGTAGTCTCACTAAGTTTGTTTCGGTATGGATATTCTAACGACAAAAAGCCTGAAAATTCAGGCTTAGATGTAACAATGTGTAAATCTCAGTTCATTGCAGCTAGCTTAGGGAAACGTTCCCGGAAGGCTGCATTGTCTCGCGCCCATGGGTCAATAATCATACTATCATCTTTACGATCAGAGTAGGCCCATTCCTGCACACCAGCCACCTCAAGCATTGTAGTACGATCACCTAGGCGAGCGATGCGATACACATCCCGAGCCATGATAGGTGCAGAGAGATAAGCTTCATTGTCATTGTAACGAAGGCTGTATGTGGTGCAATGAATGCGGCTGCCATCGGCCAAGATCACAGCACGGATAGAGTGAGCCCTACCCCTTGCTTTCTTAGAAAACTTTGTCCAATCACCCACATGCACCAAGATTTCAATAGGCATTTCTGCTTCTTGGTCAAAGACAGAGAAAACCACGCTTCTAACATTGGCATAGTTGAGGATTGCATGCCCCCGCACCTCAGTACCATCTGCGAGGGTGAAAGGCAAGACTTTGTGTTCGATCATGGTAGAAACTCCGTTTGTTGAGGATTACATTCTAACAATAAAAATGGCCCAACTGAGGGCCATTTGTGTAACAGAGTGTAATTATCCAACCATGTTCATGTCACGCACAGTGTAGCCGCAATCCTTAGCAATTCTTGCAGCTTGAGAGCGATTGTTTGCATGCACTTCGATTTTCATCTTTTGCAGTCCATGAATAGGATGCACCCATTCGACGTTAAGTTCATAAAGATGCCTCGCATCTTGTCTACCATGCACGATTCCACGAGAATTGATATCGATGAGCATGATTAACCTTTCTTTTGGCTTTGGAGCCAATAGTACCAGTTCATTGGAGTAATTCCATTACGAACACAAATCACACCGTAAACGCTGTATTGCTTGCGTACATAATCATCATGCGTGGCATGATAGCCGTTGAGCCTTGCATACTCATATTGTTCATTGAAGATTTCGTGAATTTCAATCATGACAATTCCTTATTAAGCGTGAACGATGCAATAAGGGCCGTCAGCCCCTTGAGCGATGACCGGGGTGTTTGTGTTGCCGTAGGCGTCAGCCTTCCCTGCATCATACCACCATCCAAACAGATTTCCGAACTTGGTAGAGAGTAGCACTTGCATGACGTTTCCTATGAGTTGATAAGAGAATTATAGCCCCATTTCTGGGGCGTTCACTAGTATTATCCCTTAATCTTTGTGGGCATTTCGTAGGTGCCAATCCATTCAGCATTGGTGGGAACGTTAGTAACCTTTTCCCACTTGTACAGGGGATGATCGAAGTTATTGCTAGCCTTGTGACGATGCATCAAAATGGTGTCACCCTTGATTGCATACATGGTTTCGAAATGGTCGTTACCAACCCACTCAGACACCATGAAACCGAGGCAGTAACCATTCTCTGCCACTTTGTTGATTTCAGCAAGGCGAGCAGCTTGGGCGGTAGAGTAGTAGAGGGCCATTTCGTTTCCTTTAGGATTCTTTGTTAGCGCCTCGCACTATTGCTTGGCATGGGTAGATTATAAACACGAAAAGCCCCGTTAGGGGCATGTTTTCGTAGATTTACAAAGAGTTACAACTACTGCATCAGAGCTTTGTATTCTTCATCTGTCAACCAAACAAAGGTTGTCATGAGTTTCTTGTAATACCCGAAGGCTTCTTTCTCTGCTGTCTTTTCTTTTTTATAAATTTCACCGGTGATAATACTCTTTTCACCAGTCACAGCATCAATTTTCAAGTAGAGATTTACGTAATACATTTCCATAACTATTCCCCTTCAGCAATCAAAGCCAAATTAAGGCCAGCATGAAATGCAATCATTTCCATGCGCTTATCGTATTCTTCAATGCTGCGCCATGCATCACTGTCATTGGCAGAGAATTCCTCAGGCCATTCAATGAGATTGTTGTACATGATTATTCCTTTGCATCAATCATTTCAATAACATCAATCCAATTCCACGAGCAACCCGCTGAATTCGTGAGTTTTGGTTTAACAATCATAGCCTCTTCCAACGTCAGTGGCGTGAAGGGATGTTGAAACATCTTGTAAAAGTTTCCACTTTCGAGGTCGCCAGTGGAATTGTAGAATTTGCGAACAATTTTGTACATTTCGATTCCTTAAACCAGATGAGCAACAGTAGCAGCTTGAGCAGTAGTGATAGCTGAGTCCTTGTGAACAACAGCGCCGGCCTTGATTTGTTCAGCGAGCCAAATCTTAGCATCAAAATCAAAGTCTCCGAGCAACTTGGTTTCTTTGCCAGCGGACATACCGCGATAGTTGCCGTAAATGTTCTTAGAAACTTTGGCAGTGATTTTCTTGGTCATGCTCGTTTCCGGTTGGTATGAACAGAGTATACAACAGAAAACCCGCCTTGAGCGGGTTAATATGTAAGAGTTTGTAACAGATTACGTAATCTCTACAGGGTCATCCACTTCACAGAATGACACCTTACGTAAGCCCCCTAAAGACTGTTGCCTTGCAGGATTATAGACATAGAGTTTACCTTCAAATTGAACAATAATTGCTTGTGCAATGTAATTGAAATTCACTTGCCGTTCGGCAATTGTTTCACCATCACTATTTTCAAAGACTACATTAACTAGTGCTCTATCCATGATATTCCTTTAAATAGAAATGTTTTCAATCCGGAGAAAATAAGTGTAATCGCATGAATCATACAGATCATATGTCAAACAATCTGTATGAATTCTTTCAGGGAAGATTTGAATTTGTTCAGGTGTATATTCAGGCCATTGTTCTTTACATCGGTTTTGAATTTCTTCCATTGTGGCAGTAATTGCCATATAAAATTCGTATGGCTTATCGTCAGGCCAAAAGGTTTCAATTTGACCATTGTTTCTAGTTGAATAGCCCACTTCTATGACTCCTTAATTTTAATGTCTACCACCACTTCCACAGCCTCATATCCCATATGATTATATCCCTCTGCCTTTTCTTTGTCTGTCAGATGGATTTCATTTAGTGAATTGCGAACAAATCCGAATGGCTCCCCAACTTTCCGGATAGCCCACGCTGTATAGGTATCAATTAGCATCTAGTTCTTTTAACATGACAGGGAACATTGCCACAGCAGACATTTTAACAAAATCTGTAGCGATGTTTTGCACCTGATTTTGTGGATATCCTTCCATTGCCAATCTGTGCTGAAGATCACCAACAAATGGACAATGTTTAGGCCAAAGCCCTGTCTGATTTAAAACGTGGAGTTCTTTACAAGCTCCAGCCAGCCAATTTAAATCATAATGATCTGTCAATTGTTCCACTGTTTTCATTGTTTAATTCCAATAATATCAGCATCCTGAGGCCGATCCGGCCCATGTAGATAGTATTGTTCACTATCACCTACAGGTCCATAAAACCATTCATCATGGCTTACAAAGAGATTATCACCATTATGCTTAAATACAACCGTACATTCACTACCATCACGACGAATGTAAGTCACACCTTCTTTGATATCACCAGTGAGGGGAAGCATGTTAATAACCTCTACCTTTCGAAATGTTCCAATATGGGTTACAAATCCAACCGAAGCGAGTTTGAATCCAACGTTGAATTTGCTTGCGATGTTTACGCATCTTCATAATAAATCCTTGTTAATGTTGCTTCAGTGTAGCATAGAAAAAGCCACTTGATTGCGGCTTATTTGTAACTTTTTGTAAGTTATTTCTGTGGCTTTGGTAGAACACCCTTGCGAATTAGGGCATTCCATTGCCAACGTTCATATAACCGGCCTGCGGCATAGGCAACAACGAAACTACCAATAGCAATTAATAGCGTAATCATCAGCAATTAAACAAAGAATTTAACAATCCAACCAATACCAAGGAATAGCAGGGGTGTAAGGCTAGAAACTGCTACAGCTTCACCCCAGTTGTATTCTTCAGATTTAGGTTTCTTATTAGTGGTGAAGTACCCGACAATCAGTGTAAAGCCAATTGCAAGCGGGATAGTGATAATTGGCATACCAAGGGGAACAAGAAACCAACCCCATAGGATAGAGAGGATGTAGCCACGATAAATAGCCATCACTGCAATAAGTGCAGGGAGGCCAAGTAGAGCACCAATGCCAATGAAAAAGTTTTTAGCAGAATTAGTCAATTTATATTTCCTTTATTAGTAAATGATTTTAGTCGTCAATTTCAACGGGGTAGGCTTTACCGCCAATGCGACCGCTGTGCGGCCCTGTAGCAGCGTCTGCATGCGCTTGGCTAATATGGGCATTACTCGTGTATCCACTACCATCTGTGAAGCCATAGAAATTCACCCACACTGTCTTCTTTTTAGGAGCCATGAATAGGTCAAGGTGGGTAATATCATCTTCCATCCATTTCCCATCTTTACCAAAAGAACGCACGATTCCTTCAACTAGAGCGACCACTTTGTAACCCTCTTTTGCCTCGGGGACATGAGCGATGAATTTCACTACTTCGCCACCACGGGTAATAAGCGGATCGCCGCGCTTCGCGGCTTCAAGATCAAATGGTTTCATTTTAATATTCCTTTTCCTTAAATGAGTTTAACAATGAAAGGCTTATACCCTTCATTAATAGTTGAAGCATATTCTTTAGCCGCTTCAAGGAATAAAAATGGCCTTCGAGTCATGAACTCCAATTCGCCATCTGCATAACCAAGAACATAGTACATTTCAATTTCTCCAATTTATTTCAACAAATGTTGATATTCAGGGGTAAGCCCCATTGCAATCGTCGTATCTACCACGTCATGATCTTTCACAGATTGACCACAAAAGTCATGTGTCGTGACATAACGGATGCTCACGAGTTCGCCAGCACTATTGTAAGTGCGAAGAACATCAACCACTGTGCAGAGGTCTTTACGCTTGCCACGGGTGAGATACTGGGTGCCGATAGGGAAACGTGCTGTGAGCGTCATGCTGTCTTTCGTTGTGTGAGTGTATTCTACACGTAAATAAGCCCCGGAGGGGCATCCTCACAGGGCTTTTACATATTGTTACACTACACTAGCATAAGCCTGTTGGAAGTCTTCCATGAGTGTATATTTCTCGACATTGAGGCCAGAGAACACCTCAATGCTTCCTTGCGAGAACACCACACGAACACCGACAGCCACAGCTAGGCGCATTGTGAGGCAATGTTGATTGTAAAACTCACGCCCTACGGCGTTAGCTGCATCAAATTGGCTTTTAGTCAAGATCATTTTATTTCCTTTAATATTTAATTTACTGGTTTGTAGGATTCCATCATTGAGCCGCAGCTTTGCCCGCGATTCAATGGATATTCCATTTGCAACACCTCTAGAACATTATCAGGAATGTCCCCGTACTCACTGGCGTAAACAAATTCACCCGAGTACTTTCCATCAATAGAACGGAAATTCCATGTTCCCATCCCAGCGCTGAATTCCAAATTGTTAGCATCACAATAAGGGATTACATGTGCTTGTCTGGCTTGCTCGATCACTGCATCCAATGTATTAGAAAAATTATCTGCAAGCTTTTCAATTAGTGCTGGGTAGTCAATCATTGCATTCTCTTAATAATCTTGCAAGGCTTCTTGCAATTGCTCGATTTGTTGCTTATTGAAAATTTTCATAAGCTTGTCTGCGTTTTCTTGACAAGCATCATAAGTGTTTCGGGCAGAAATGCTGTCATCATCATAACCGAATTCATCGCACCAATTGTGAAAAGTCATATCACCCGCTTCGCTGTCATGAATCAACGAATACAGAACACCAGCAGCCGAAGGGGAAACAGGCTTTCGATATTGCTTATTGACAGCTTCCCATGCAAGCGAATTAGGATGGCTCCCCTTCAAGCTTGCAGCAGCCATGCGACCCAGTGCCGTATCAGTCACTTTAGAGCGGTTCCCCATGCCAGTAAAGTAATCAAACTCTTCACTGACATTATCCTTTGAAAAGCCGACAATCCACTCATCCATTTCCGTAGTCCCACCTAGGGCATTTTTCTTAACTCCACTGTAGTGTGATTCATACGTGACCCCATAGCTTGCGAGCAGGGCAGAAACAGTAGTTTCGATTTCGAGGGACATTTGAGTCTTTCAGTGAATATGAATAAAGTATAGCAGAAAAATCAATCACGCGGCCAAGTTTGTTCAAAATTATCAGTACGGAAATACTTGCTATCCTTCAATCCATGCTTGACAGGTCGCTTGCGGTAAAGTTCCCACACTTCAGTGTCCACACCACCATCGACATAATCCCCGGCTGCATCGTAGTTAACACGAATTGTCACCTTGCAAACACCGTAGTTTTTCATGGTGTCACCAAAGAAACGCATCGTCTTACGGTCAAAGAAGTGGGAGTTTCCACGATCTTCTACGAATGCGCGAAGGTCGGATGCGGTTTTGATTTCAGAGGCAAGCATCGGATTCTTTCAAACAGAGTAGTCTTAGATTGATTGAGCGAGCAAGTATACCACAGCCGCAAAGACAGCGACAAAAGCCAACGCTTTGACAGTGAGTTCTACGGGGCCAATCGTGCGCGTCACTTGGTAGTGGACACGCGCCACACGTTGTGCAGGCGTGGTAGCTGCAAGGAGTTCGTTAGCGGTACGCTCAGATTTGCGGGTCATCTTTATTCACCTAGTGTGTTACTGTGCCTTCAGTATAGCTCAGTTTTTGTAAGCTATAACAAAGAAAGTGTAACAGTGTGTAACTTATTCAGGGTATGGTTTGACACCAGCGCTTACTATCACTGTGTTGGCTTGAACAAAAATCTTCCTGTACTTAGCAGCAGAGCCAATCAAATTCAGATGAGGGAGCGTTACAGGTGGCTCCCCTTTCTTTTTGGAAGCTTCACGGATAGGCTCACTTTCTTTTAATAGCTCCATGAAATTATCCCACATTTGTTCTGGTGTCATGCTTTAGTGTCCCTGTATACAATGTACCAATTAACAGCCGGAAGCGTGAGCTTGCGTGCTGTCCCCCTGATTGTTGCTACTTGCGACCCTTCACCAGCGAAGTAAAGCATAGGGCCAATATAAGGGGAAAGAGAAATAACTTCCCCTTCCCCCTTAGGAAAGAACCACATATCCTTTAGGATATCGCCCACCTGAATTTCTGACCCCCGGAGGGCTAGCTTGTTCAAATGGGGCAGTCCTTGGTTTCTTCGATCCTGTGAAGGTCAGAGGTAAGCACCTCGCACCAAACCGTATTAGGAGATTCAACCTTTGCGAATTGATGCCAATGACCGTTACGGGGTTCACACAAGCCCATATAAACTAGGCGTTCGGATTGGTATTTCCAATTGTATTTGCCACCAATTACAAGGGGCAACCCGGAGGCCAATGGCTCGGGCGTTTCATTGCGCTGGTAGGTCATAGGGGGATTTATCCGACGACCTTAGCCACGAGGCGTTGCAGGGTCCAGAGGTCGCGACGTTGAGCTTGAAAGGCACGGGAAATGATGGCTTTACGGTTCTTCATGATGATTCCTTTAAAACGTTGATGAAACAAACAGATTATAGTTTAGAAATGTCAGTAGAGGGGAAATATTTTTCGATGATTTCTAGAATTCCTTCCTTGTCGAAACCTTGTGCCATTACATCGTGCGGATGTTCTTTGCCTGCGAGATATTCTCCCTTATACCTAGTCTGTCTGAGAGTGTAGGTATCATGCCCCGCAAGGGGATTGTAATGCTTTTCAATCCAGTAAGTGTAGTTCATTTTTAGCCTACGATGTGATATTTATTTCCAGCGATATTCAAATTCTCCATTGTGTGAACATTGACATTCTTGAATTCTGTCTTTCCGTTTTCCAGTGTGGTAACGGTGACATACTGCGAAAGATGGGCAATAGGGTTGACTCCATCGTGCCCTGCGATTGCTCCGATACGGCAATGCAGATCACGTTTCGTGCCGTCTTTCTTAGTGAAAGTGCAAGAAAAGAATTTCCCCTTGTGTGCTGCGAGTAGCGAAGGAACCATAGAGCGTTGAATGTTCAGCATGTTTAGCTTTCGTTTCGATGAGGTAATTCTAGCAGGCTTTTCTAAAATGTCTAGGGGTAGAATGTAAGAGATTGTAACGAATTAGCTTCTCACATAACAGGGCTTCCGCTTGCCATTGCCATCTGTGATAAACAAATGATTGTCAAACATACCACCGAGAAAACCAACAACTGTATATATTGGTTGAGCTTCCAGAGCTTCAACAGCACGTTCCATATCTTCGACCATGCCATCATTTCGACCAGAAAGGCGAAGGGTTTGGATGTGCCCGCGAAGGGCAAACGCGATTGAATTCATTTAGATTCCTTTTTATAACCCGAGATAACTCCACCCTTGTTCACTGCATCTTGGCACATCTTGACTATGTAAGCCTCATTGTGCGCAAGCTCTTCAGGGGTCATTTCATCACCGTAATCATTGATTGCATTCTCAGTCATTGAGGCTTCATTGCATTCCGGGCAAAGTTGAACACCACCATTTTCTCCAGTGTCACGGGTGTTTCGATTGCAAATTCGGCACTGATACACAGCACCACCGTATCCACCAAGAAATTTAGAGACTGCCATTTCGTTTACTCCGTTATTGATGCATCTATTCTACACATAGAAAAGCCCCTGTAAAGGGGCTTAAGTGTAACGCTTTGTAAAGCTCACACAAATTCGATGATAGCGGGCGCTCTGCCCTTTTGCCCCGCTTGCTTGGTGGCATGTCCCACCACACGGAAATCGATCTTCTTTTGCTTTTGCAGCCACTTGAGGTTATTACTGGCATTGGCTTGATCGATCCCAAAGATAGCCCCCACTTCAGCGAAGGTATGGCGCTTGCCCTTCAGCTCGGGAGCCTTAGCAATCACAGCCTCGCGAAACTCCAAAGACTTTTCACCAGCTTGGCGCGGGATGCGCTTTTGTGCCGGAGCGGTCTTTGTGGCACGTTGCTGTGCCGGCTTGCTGATAATGTCCGATGTATCCCCTTCTTCAAACGGTTGCATAGCAAGGGCGATAGCAGCAGCTTGCAAGCATGCCGCAGGCGACACGTTGCGGCTCTTAGCAAACCCCTCGATAGCAGCGCGAATCTCAGGGTTCATAGCAGAAGCATTAAGTTGCGACATACAATTTCCTTTCAGGGTTAAGAACAAAGTAGACAAGTTGTTTGTCTAATTCGTATAGTATGCTTTAGAAAATTGATGTCAACAGAAAAGTTGTAAATCTTTGTAACACATAGTAGACAACAAAAAGCCCCTACAGAGAGGGGCTTTTAGAGGGATATCAGTCTTCCCATGGAACGTATTGAACACCGATGTTTGCCTCTCCCGGAGAATATTTACTGCCTTGTTCAATCACACGTTCAGGCATCCAATCATCGCCAGAATCAACAGTAACAGGTTCTTTTTTCCATCGGCGATCATCAACATAGACGATAGGTGTGTAGTCTTTTTCGCCCACGAATTCCTTGATAGCAGTAATCACTGGAGGAACTACTTCACTCAAATAGAAACCATCCTCAATTTCCAGACTCATGGAATTCCGGGAAGCTTCAGCCTTCACAATGCCATTCGTGCAAGTGTTGAGAACATCAAGCATTGCAGCTTCAGGGCCGACAGCCTCAACCTCACGATTGAAACAATACTTTTCACGGTTGAACATTCGGTCATTGATAGTGAAATCAATGCGCGAGGTGTTCGGGTGCAGAATGACAACAATACGTGAAGACATGTAATTTCCTTTAATTGCAGTTGTGGGACTCTGAATTAGTTTCCCTCATATGCTCCCCGTAAGAAGCATATAAAGAATTCTACAATCCGTTTAAACGAATTCGATGAGCGTAGGCGCGCGGCCTCGCTGACCCTGCGGCTTTACTCCCTTTCCAGCCTCAATAAAATTGATCTTTCCATGTTCTTTCAGCCACTTGAGGTTATTGACAGCGTTTGCGGGATCGATGTTAAAGTCTCGCGCCACTTCAGCGAACGTCAGTTTGCGACCCTTGAGCGTGTCGATCTTTTCGACCACAGCGTTACGGAAATCAATGCTTTGTTGTCCAGCTTGGCGCGTGGCGCGTGCTGGCGTCATTGCAGCTTGCATCGACAGCGCGAGGGCTGCGGCTTCGAGGCATGCAGCGGAAGAAATCTTTCGAGCTTTCGCGAATGCCTTCACAGCATCTGCGGTTGCGTTGGTGAGGGTGACAGCTTGAGCTTGCGACATTGATAGTTTCCTTTACAGTGTGTTGAAACGATGACAGAGATTTTTACTTAGGCTTCGCTTTGTTGCTTGCCTGAAGTGAATTATATACCTAGGGTAGACACTTTTGGGTATTTCAGATGTAACAGAATGTAAAATTTATTTTACATTTCCCAATCGCGTTTGTTGCGACGTTGCTCCGAACGTTCACGCTCACTGCGCTTTGCGTCGGGATGGCGCCGATCATCACGAGGCGTGAAGCCATCGGGATCATATTGCTTGCGTTGAGTCATCTTGTCAATTGCCTTAGACGAATGCATTTTAGTTTCCTATGAGTGGTTTGTTTCGGTGATTCTATTCTAACTTGCTTTTCTACGCTGTCTAGCTACGTTACATTGTTTTACAAACTGTTCAAATAGGCTATCAAACGATTAAGAGAAAATTCCGTGTGAACAGTGCAGATATATCCATCTTCAGGATCATAGATATCCCACATAATTTTACCTGTATCGGGATTACTGGCTTCGGTGAAAGTATACATTTTACAAATCCTTTTTACGTGGAACATCAACAACATAAAAACCGTGCCCATGTGTGCGGCTGAATTCCGATTCAGTCATTGTGTTTGGAATAACTCCCTCAGATTTGAGGAAGGCATAAGCAGTACCAATGTACTCATTACCATACCCGTAGTTAATTCCAGTGGTTTTCCATTCCTTACCATCCACTTCGATAGCTACAGTGTGGTAGGTGTTACAGAGCGAAGGCGAGAACCAACGGCGAGCATGAAGAACGATAATAGGCATTTTGTTTGTCCTGTTGAGAGATTCTATTCTAGCATGCCATAACGCCAATTCAAACAATCAAGTGAAACTTTGTGTAACTCTTCACTTTCTTTCCTAGCCTTCCTACGCTTCACCTCTCGGATACACCTCCCGCAAGTCACTCTATCTTCTTCTAGAGTAGTGAGCCAGCCTCGCGCAGGCTTACAGCCGCAATGATATTGTGCAAGATGTGTTTTCATACAGCCTTCTTTGTCGCTGCAAGCAGTTCGTTATGACGTTGGAGAGCCACTTTTGCATTGTGCTTCTTGGTGTTGTTAGCAGAGCACACCCAGCAAATCACCGGGATGGCTGGGAGAATCACCCCCGCACTGATAACAAAACAGATGATCGTAACAATAGCCCAAAATACATGAGGGGTAGTCTTTTCAGTCATAACAAATTCTCCTAGTAAGTAAATGATGCTTTGAGCATAACAACACGCTGGAGATTGTCAACCCCTCAAAATGTAAAACTTTGTAACGTCAGATGCCTAGGGCTTCTTTCAGTCTTTCAAGTTCAGAGTATCCATATTCTGCAGATCGCACAATTTCATCTTGTCTTTCTGACAATGCATCCCTGATTTTAACAAGTTTAGGGATAAGTTTATTATTTTTATGTGTATGTTTAATCAAATAGTTGAGCGAGTCGATAGCACCATTCAAAAAGCCTTCATCTGGAAACCCCGCTGAAATGTCTCCCACACTTGTAGGGATATTTTCTCCAGCTTCCACTAATTCTAACATCTTCTTAGGCATTGGTGTGCCGTTGATGTAATCAATTCGTTCTTGTTCTTTAATAGTGAGATTCATAGTTCAAACCAATTCAGTATTGACAAAGACAAAACATTTCCGTTATGCATGTGGAACATCAAAGCCACCCCATGGTGTTCAATCGTAATGATACGGTGTGCTCCAGCGTGTGCCCCGTCATCAATATCATATGAACTGTCTATTTGAATGTTCCCGTAGCGTCGGGCCTCAGTATAACATTGTTGTTTGTCATCTGAAGCTAGCAGGGCAAAGAAAGCAGAGCGATTCAGCACATTAATCCTTCATTCGGTCAAGGCCAATGCAATTCCAGCTAGCGGGATGGTTGAAAATCTTCTTTGCTTTCTCGATGGCATCCTCTCCAGAATCAGCCCATACGTTTTTAATAGTGAGAACAAACCCGCTATCATTTTCTTCAAAATCTACTGAGTATTTTTGCATTTTACACCTCTTCAAACAGTTGGTTAATCGTTTTGATATCCATGGCGTAGCCACATCCTAGCATAGCATTAGCCTCTCTCATAATCTTAGGAGGATTCGTAGAATTCCACACTTCAGACGTAGTGACTACAAACCTGTCCCCTAGATTCACCTGCACAGGCCGGCCGCGAGCGCCGGGAGCGCGCATAGAGAACGATTGCTTTGCTTTAAGGATGGTGCTTTGTTTCATACCTCTATCTTACAACACACCAGTACATAAGCAAGCTGGAAAGATGTAACAATGTGTAACACTGCAAAAAGCAGTGGACAGTGATGGAAGTTGTGGTAGAATTATTTTGTCGAACAGAGGGGGATGGACGGCATCCCTGCCTGTTACATTTTTCTGTAACAATTCGTGTCAAATGTAAGAAGTTGTAAAACTAATTCTATCCCTTAGTTGTTTTATTCCCGGATGAAATTGGAGATAGACTAGCCATCGTTCCAGCTAGCACGAAAGTGCCTAGAGGTGGGAATATTTTTCTATCCTAATAAAAATATAGTTTTGTTGTAAAAGCACTACATGTTACAAGGTGTAAATTTTGTAACAAGATGTTTCTGTGCGCGTTTTGGGTTTGTTACATTTGCTTACACTTTTCCGTGTAAAAAGTGAAATTCTGATTCTATACGGAAAAATGGGAAATGCTCGCCAGTTCCCAACCCGTTCCCGTTCCCAAATTTCAAGCCCGTTCCCGAAAACGCTAGCCCAAGAGGAAGCGAAAGCGAGGAAGACACGAGCCTAAGAGCTAGCAAGACACAGAAACAAGAAAGCCCGCGAAAATGCGGGCTTAATTCATGTCTCAGGCTTTTATAGAATTGATTATAGAGCCTTATTATGTGTGTTCTATACCAATGTGGCTTAGACACTATGTAAGGGCTTATAGAGGCTTATAAGCAATTTGTTATAGTTAGCATAGCATAGAGGCTTTAAGGTCAAAATTTGTATGCAAAATTTTTCTACAACAGTTTTCGTGGATTTGATAAAATATCTTGGAGTCTTTTTAAAACCCTATTCGATAGAGTCGGTTCATATTTATCATATAACTCTTTCCACACTTGCTTCTTAGCAACTAAGTAGGTTTCGTGGGCTTTCCGTTCATCAGTAAACACCCCAAGATGTTTTACCTTACCATCCAGTGTATTGACTTGTGCTTTAAATTTCCCCTTGTCTAAGGTAACACCAGCCAAGAGGTTGTACTTAGATTTCTTAGTCATTTGTAAAGACTGATTCAATTCTCTCGGGATAAGACAACAACATTCTGGCGAATATAACTTTCCATTTCCTAATAAATCCTTATCCACTTGAAGATCATCAATTCCTAGACAGTCTTCATTATTTAAGTACCATTCAGCAAATGTCGAAAAATTAAACCAGTGGGTGTCAACTGTGCATCCTTTATAACTTGGAGATGAAGCTCGAATGTCATCTGAATAACATCTCCCTAGCATACCAATCCACACAGTGTAACATTGTTTAATATCCTGTTTGCTGAAATTATCTAGAATTTTCTTGGGAATTTGACCATAAAAACCAACTCCAAATACAGAAGGAGTCATAGGATTCTTCACACTCCCTGCTTTAATCTCACTATTCCGGGTAGTTCTGACTGTTCCGTCTTCAAATTGCACAGTGACATTATAGGAATCAACCCATTCAACCACTGTGAATTTTTCACCTAAATTGTTTTGACGCACATCTCCAACGTTCACCGTACTTTTTAATGCCATTTATATATCTCAGCTCATTGAAACAGCAACAACTAAGATAATCACAGCCAAAGCAAACAGCATCACCGTGCGTTCAACCGTGACACAGCTTTAGCAGCTTGTTCCTGCTGATGCTTAGGGAATGCATCAATAGCAGTGTACCACACTGTATCAAAAACATGAAAGACACCGTTGTTAAATCGTAGTTCGTATCGCATATTATTTCCTTTAAATAAATTGAGCCTGCTTGTTTGGGCAAGCTTCACATGGTTGGTGTGCATTAATCATAGCACATTCAGTGCAAGATAGTGTCCAGATTTTAATCATGTTTAATTTCTCCTTCATACTTTGCGAAACAAGCTTCCCACACCATAGCAAGGATAGTGAGCATTGCTGCCCCAACAAGGGTGTAAACAACAATCTTCTGGAGCATCATACCAAGTAGTCCAACGACAGAGATAGTGATGAAGGTGAGAATTGCAAAAATAACAACCACTTTAACGTAATTCCAGAACATTGATTCTCCTAATCTGTTAATCCACCAAAGACCATTCCATGGATGAAAAAGTATACCAGTAATACTAAACCAACCATGAGTGTGAAGCCTAGTATTTTTGAAACTAGAAGTCCAAACATTCCACATAATCCAGAAATAAATAAGAAAATTCCCAGTAATGAAGAAATGAGTTTAACGTGTGTCATTAGTAGTTCCTAACTAAAGTGATGAAAGCGAGTAGTAGCACAATCCCTACAAATGATAAAGCTATCACTAGTCCTGCGTCCATCATTCACCTCTTTTCTCTTCTCGTTTCTGTCGGCGCTGTCGAGATTGTTTCTTGACTTTCTTTTTCCATTCTTTCCGTTGTCGCTCATCTTCCCAGCTGCCTCGTGTGTCCATGTCTCGCATATTATTCCTTATTCTTGCCATGATTTGGATGAAAATTTAATTTCACTTCAGCAGACTTACGAGCCTTAACAGCCTCATTGAAATCAACGAATCTACCTAAATTAGTGGTCTTACCTTCATGCCGAATTTGAGCCACCCATTTACCTCTTTCTTCAGACCAGCTCACACCTGTAACACCGCTCTTATTTCGCAAAGACATATTTAAATTTTTACTGTTTTTAGAAAAAGTCCCACTAATGAGATTTTCAATTCTATTATCTGTCTTATCTCTTCCCTCGTGGTCAATGATATCTGGTTCATCCCCAGTTATTAATTTGTAAATTACTCTGTGTGCGTATACCATTTCCCCACTAATCGCACCTGTTTTGTAGCCATTTTTATGAATATAATTTAAGGCTAATTTTGAGGGAAATTGTTTGTTCCAAATCTTCCAAGCACGTTCAGTTTTAAAATGTTCAATAGGTCTTTCTTTCCAATAAAGATTACCTGTTTTTGAATCATAGTCGAAACATTCTTTTAAGTATTTTTGGGAAGGCAGTCGTTTTCTTTCAAATTCCATTTGAAATTTTAATATCCGCTAAATCCTAGTGAGTCTGCGACAGCTGCACGGAGATTGTACACTCTTTCATCGATATATAGTTCTCCTGTTGCATTGAAAATCACAGGAATTTTGTCTGAGAGAGTATTCATATACTCGCCTTCACCAAGATAAATCATAGCGTAGTTACGTGTGCTAGGTGATTCAAGATTCTTCAGGGCGATTTCTCGGCCCTTAGCCTTGACATAACGATCCAGACCAGAGCAACGTGAAGTGCCTACTTCAACACAAACACCAATTGTTCCATCCTTGCGAATGATTAGAAGAGGGTTGTAAGCTACAGTGAAGCCACCATACGAAGTATCTACCTTGTTGTCGTGAGTGCGCTTCTTACTCATTCGGTCCCATGAAGTGGAACGGAAATGTAGGAAACGAGCAGCGTATTGGTCATCATTTTTAAGGGCGTATTGTTTTGTCATTTAGTTTCCTTTTCTATTAAAATTCAGATTCATTTGGTTCTACTCGAATAACAGGCACTGCTACAGGAGTTTTAAACTTCATTAGTGGAGGCATCTCATCTTCTGATGATACCACAGTTTCAATTACACTTTGTTTGACAAACTTAGAATATTTAGTACGCATCCAAGGCCATTCAGATTCTTTGTTTGCTTCCACGTAGTCTAACACCTTTTGACTCACTTTGTCAGGCATTCTTTTAGCGAGAGAGAACATATCAATTGGAGGATCAATGTTCTTATATTTCTGTGGAATGAACAGATTCTCAAGCTGAATAATAGTTTCGTCAAGTGAGAATGACTTTGTGGTGTCAAAGATTTCTTCTGGGTTCAGGCCATACATACTTCCTACTTCATCAATCACTCTGTCCCAGCTATCAAAATTCTTATTAGCAATAGCAAATCCAATCTTCAGCATTTCTTGCTTCGATGTAGTGTAGCCACGCTCACGATATTTGTCAACACGTAACATTGAAATCAGTGGGTAATCTGTTCCATTGTTAAAGCTTAGAAAACGCTGAGCATTATTACGCATAAAGTCAGGATGTAGAATAAACTTTTGGTCAGCAAAACTATAAGCTCCCATCACAGCTGTAAAGTCAAAGCTCTTAAAAATCTCTTCTACAGAATTGAAGAATTTGAAAACAATGAACTGAACATCTTGACCATCCGATGAGATAAGAATGCTCTTGTCAGTAGCATGGCAAATACGTGCATCGCCATAGCTTACATCACCTTCGTAAATTTCTGCCATTACATCGCTGAATGCTTCTTTGCTTGGAAAATACACATCAATATCGTTGATTTCTTTCCCAGTGAACACCGATGTAATCGCTCCACCAGCAATCCAACAGCCATGACGTTCTAGCAAATAAGCTAGATCATCTGAGAAACAAAGAAGTTTATTTTCTTCCTTCTTAAATTCTTTCACAAGTAAAGGTGAAGCCAATACAAAATCAATTGCTTGATCATCTTCCATGACTCCCAAAATTTCTTCATTCATTTTTATTCTTTCTCTTTAATTAATAATTGGTAGGAAGGCCGATCCCCTTCATAGTAACATTCACTGTAATCTACTTCAAATTCCACTGTCACCTTATTATCAAGAATTTGTTGTGCTAATTCTTTCAAATCTTCAGTGATGTTTCCACACTCGTACAAATAAACCTTCTTCATTTTTACCTCAATTTCAAATTCTTGCGTAGCAAAGCTTCTTGTCGCTGCAACGTAGCTTCAGGAACATCGTGAACATTCTTATTTCCGTGCCTGTTCTCGACTACCAAAGATGTGACAGTGTAACCAAACTCTTTAGCTGTGTCAATATAGCGCTGCATATCAGCTTCGGAGGTGAATGTGTTGGAGACAATCACAGAATTACCTACGAGAACGTCATTGTAAAAATTCTGATAACACCAACCATGAGCTTGACCGATCCAAGCAGGATTGAATTTGTATTCTCCGGTTTGAGCATCATGAAAATACATATCAGCTTCCCAGTAATTGCATTCAAACTCTTGTGCCAAAAGTTGAGCAAAAGTGGACTTTCCAGCCCCGGAACAACCCCTAATCAAAACTAAAATTGGCATCACTCCCCCTTATAAAAATGATAACGAGACATATAAACGGAATGCTCCATATATCCGGGAACATGCACGTTTCCAAAATCATCAACAAACCGTTCAATGCAACGCATTACACCTCCGTTATATCTACAAATTCAAATACTTCAAAACATTCGTCGTCTGTTGTGGTATTTCTAACACGGTTTTCAAAAACAACTTCTGTCTTCGATAAAGAAACATGGTCAATTTCCATTCTTGAATATGAAAATTTCATCGCATCCAGAACTACATCTTTGATATCACTGAACGCACCTGAAAGAAGCCTAATTTGTCCGTGGTCTTGCCAAACTAATACTCTCATAATTACTCCTAATGATGTGTCATGATTTCTCGGTCTTTTAGTTTCTCTAGAATTTCATCTAGATGAAACGGATACATGAGGTTGTCCCCTCGTGCATCAACACCGATATCCATAAATCTAAATTTCTGCTGATACTCCAGATTCTTTGTGTTTCCGTGCGTGTGTCCGTGTAGATGATACACCCCTTTGTGACAATCCACCCACTCAGCTTTCGGAGCATGAGAGAGATAAAATTGATGGTCCCCAATGGTAACACGCTTCTCCACACTGACAGAGGCAAACATAGCTCGTAGAGCATCATTCTTAGCGATATGCTTATCATGATTACCTAGAACAAGATGAATCTGTCCGTTAAGACGTTTCAGCACTTGTTCAATGTGATCCTTACTACGAAAACAGAAATCCCCCGTATGGTAAACACGATCACCGGGCTTCACTTTGTAATTCCATGATTGGATTGCTAGCTCTGTCATTTCATCGCTATCTGCTCCACGGCGTGTATCAGGACAAAACTCCATGATTCGAGTATGGTAGTAATGTGTATCGCTAGTAAACCAAACATTGTCACTCATATACAGTTACTTTCTTTTGTGTTGGCACTACACTCTTAATTTCTAGATCATCAAGGATATAACCCAGATGTGGGAAATGGGAGAGTGTAGCTTTCTTATAGTTTTCTCCCCACTTGTATACAAATTCTACGTGATTATTCTGTCGAATCCCAGAGACAAACTCAGGGAGCCCGCGAATGTCCACGTAATAGTTCATATCAAAAAGGCTGTGGAAGTCTTTCTCTAGAGATTCGTTCATAAATACTTAAGAATAGACAATCACAGTTTTCTCTGTGGGAGTAACTGTATATGCTGCTGCATAGCTAGTTTCAAAGCCATGATGACTGTAGTAGGTGTAGGTGATTTTGTATGTGATATCTCCAATTGAGAACACTGTGTAGCAAGACTCTGCTCCACCTTCCCCACCGCCATCTTGTTCAAGCCACTTTAGGTCAGCTTTATCGCCAAGCTCTTGATTAAAATCGCCCAACAGGAAATCCGTAAATTCAAATCCATACGACGAGGATTCGGACTCAAAAATTTCTTCTAGCTTGGATTTAAGTTCTTCAATATTAATTCGATCTGCCATAATTTTCCCCTTTAAATTTCTTCGTAAAATGTAACCATTCGGTCTACTGGCTTGACAATGCTCACTTCAGCGTAATCAAATTCGTAACCATCATAGCTTCGATAGCTGTAGTTGACACGGTATAGTACACCATCCACGTTGATTACAGAAAACACATCTTCTGTACCTCCCTCTCCACCACCCTCTTTAGTGATGAAAACAACTCGGTCGGTGTCATATCGCCCGCTTCCGTATTTCAGAAATTCATAAAAATGATAATCTTTAAAACCAAAATCACCAGAATCAAGACCTTCTTCGTACCAGATTAAAAATACTTTTTCTTGCAGTTCTTTAAAGTTCATGTTTTCTCCTACACTTCATCATACACAGTGACTAGTTGTTCTCGTGGAACCACTTCAACAAAATCCAAACTATCCCATGAATACCCATAGTGGGAATAGTAAGCCCATGTGGCTTTATAAAACACATTGTCGAATTTAAATACAGCTTCAACATGCTCCCCTTGACCTTCTCCACCACCTTTACCACAAACATACTCAAGCCGACCACCTTCAACTGTGGTGATAAGATCGTTGTTTAGAAAGCAATGAACAAGGTCTTCACCAATATCTTCTTCCTCGTCTTCGTCATACCACTCATTTTCAGCACCAGAAGAAATGAGATATTCTTTCAACATTGCCTCAATTTGATTGGATGTTTTATTCATAAACAACCACCTCGATAACTTTAGGAGTCACTTTCGCAGCCCACTCATTAAGGCGGTAGCCACTCCACGATGTGAAGATTAGACCAACCTTGTAGAATTCCCCATCAACTTTCACTACAGCCTCACATTCATCCTCTGTACCCTGAGGGATACTGTCGTAGTCTACATTTTCGTAGAAGCTTCCAGCAAATTCTACAAATTCAATACCTTCCTCTTCAGCTTTCTTAACAAGCTTTTTATCAGCCCCACCAATAAGGAAAGGAATTAAAGGATCGTTGGCTGAATCATAATAATCATTCAGATCGTCGCCGGGATCGGCGTCAGTGGGCCACGGATAGGGAAATACATTGCGAAGTCGCTTCTCTACAGATTCCCAAATATTCAATTTACGTTTTGTCATTTTATTCTCCCACTTTGAATTTGATTTTAGCTTTACTGACGGGATAGAAATCACCGTATTCCTCTGTGATACGTTGAAAAACATCTTCTACATGTTCATTTTTTGAATCTGGCATCCGCTCACAGCTTGACAGATCGATAAATGCAGATTGATCACTATTTTCAGAAACAATCATAATGAGAACATCTGAATCGTAGCAATAAAACATATCACCATTTTCAATTCCATCAAAATCGAAATTACAGGTAACAGGGTTGCCATTACCAACATCTTCTTTAATCTTAAGTTTTGTCATGTCCGAATTCCTTTCAAAGTTTTAAATAAGTATTCAGTTTCTTTTCTGTCTGCTAACACAAAGTGTTCCAGATTCTCACAAATAAATTCTGAATAGATTCCCTTGGTTAGTGCTGTAGTGGTTTTCTCCACGGACATTCTCCAAGCTTGGGGGAGTGTAATCTTAGCACGAATGTGGTCGTGTAGCAACCACCTCTCGCACATAATCACGTTCATTTCCTCGCGCAGCATACGAATTTTGTCGTAGAAAGGCAACGCTAACCATTTCTCACGATCTGTAGCCACTTCCTCTCCATCTTTCAACACTGTTGTGTAAACCGGACGTTCAGGGAACGAAACAAGTTCATGCAACAAATCGTGATCGAATTCTTTTGGGACAGCATCATCGAAGAATTCTGATTTATTACGATAGAGAGACAGCTGTGTCTTAGTGCCATGCTCTACTTTCCAGTGTTGTTTTAGTAATTCATAGAGTGGCTGATTAATCTCTGCACCTTTACTCTTGAGAAAGAGAGCATCATTTACATGCTTCCACCAAAACACAGGCCATGGAAGATGACTAATTTTGATTGTGTAAAGATCGTCCAGAGTAGCATAGTTATTCACCCCTGAGAAAGCTTCCATGATTTCTTCAGTCATCACAGAAACATCCAATCCTTTGCCAGAAATGTCAGTCCTAGTTGTCCAGATATCAATATCGCTAGTTCCACCTTTATGTGGACGATGCCAATCATCTAAGTGAACTACAGCCGCTGTGCTTCCAACAACTCTGTGATTTGGCTTATTCATTAATATGTTTCTTTTCGACCATCAAGATAGTAAACATAGATTTGTGGATCAATACCACGCGCCCAAAATTCCTTGTATTCTTTCACAGGTGTGCCATAAACCATGGGTTCAGCATCACCCTCATCATCCCAAGCAGAAGACCAACGATCCCCACAACATGGACAATCCCAACCACCGCCGAAATAAAGACCTACTGATTGGGCCAGTGTGTTTGCTTGAGCCGCGTTGTTAGATTCAATAATTACATTGTAAGTGACAGAATCATCAACTACAAAATTACCGCCCGAATTGTTTTGTCGATAGGTGTAAAACATATTTAATTCCTTTAGTTTAGTTCGTAGTAAGTCCAGTTGCCCTTATCGCTAGGCTTCACGTCTTGCCATTTAGCATGTGAGCCCACAGTGTCTTGAATGTTAGGAACGCTCTTAACAAAACATGCACGTAGAGCCTTCAGCTTATTCTGCATGTCTTCACCACGCCACACACGGGTCACTAGCTGAGCTTGAGTAGACACAGAGTTTACACCAGCTTGGTTCAGATTGCTATAGCTCAGCTTTGCAGGCTTGTAAACAGCACCAACAGACTTACGCACATCATCTGACACATCCAGCAGGCGGAAGCGTTGATCTAGTGATGCTACAAGGCCGTGAGGGGCACCACCAACCACAAGAATACTGTCCACCTTACCTTCAAGCAGAGCAACCTTCAGGGTGTCATTGTTAGGGAATTCTACAATCTGCATATTTAGCTTGCTGTATTGTGAGAATACACGACCACTTAGAACACTACCACCAACAGCACCTACAGGGCGATCCTTCAAATCTTGAACAGTGTTGTAGGTCTTTGCCTTAGCACCAATACCCATGAAACCGCCTTCTTTCTTC
>RCUH01000163.1_pt1 | contig 97871 bp, 103 predicted proteins | sample 2166191 | NCBI WGS metagenome assembly RCUH01 (sample SAMN09932848, study PRJNA488358) | compost metagenome | feature: garden; material: soil; isolation source: compost soil in an enriched community after 214 h of incubation | place: Germany: Experimental Botanical Garden Goettingen | collected...
AATTAATATGTTTACAGCTATTAACTTTCAAGATTATTACAAACTGTAAGGCTAAGGTATAGGTTTGAAAGAAGGATTGGTTACGGGAAACCGTAACCGATTTTCTCGACCGTTTTAATAAGACAATAAAATAAAAAAAGCCCCCCTTATAACCGTTAAGGGAGACAATTTTGGCGAGATGTCCGCTTGAGCTAGATGTTAACCGGCTTTGGGCATTCATCTACTGTAAAGATCGCGAGATTAGTTGAGATAATTGTTGTTCATTTCTTAGAAAATGTTGTTCAAAAATTCCTTCCTAATAATAATTAATTCCAAAAGGCTATTTCACTTCATCAAATATATTATCAGTTTCACCTACACTCCAGATCAACCCACTCTTCGATAATGACAACCGTCGTTTATCAAAATGCTCTTCCATGACCATCCACACCTGATCCGTCAATTTAAAATATTTTTGGTGCTTAGATCATATATAGTTAGAAATCCGGTAATAGAAAACTTTTTGACAGTTAGTGCTCCGTGCTCAACATCCAGCAATAATTTTTTTTAAAACCAAACAGGATTCGCCCCTCCCAGACTCAAGGTTCTTTTATTTCTTTTATATCGTTTTTCATCGAATATCGTCCTTTATCCACTTTAATTCCCCACGTTGTATCATGGCTATATATTTTTGCACGTGATCATCGGTCAATAATCCATTGTCTTCAAGGTGGTAATTGAACTGCTTTGTGAAGGTGTAATATTGAATACTTCCTACATAAGCATTATTGAGATAAATATGCCAAAGGCTGTAGTTCTTGGCCCGAACTTCAACTACCTGGCGTTTTCCATGATGATAAAACAACTCAGGCACATCCGTATCAAAGCGAAATATAAGAGCGTCAATGCACGCTTCCTTGATGTCATCGGCGAGTACACCGAATGCCAATTGCCACACTCCCTGAGATTTCCTGAAAACATAAAAAGCAAGACCATTTTTGTTGTAAAGATGATAATCTTTCATGCCCATGCTTTTATCATGCACGGTAATTTGAGCGTACATTACCCGATCTCGGCAAAAGATTTCTAGCGGCTTCATTTTACAATATTACTAATAATATTAGTAATATTGTAAGCAGTAAAGATATTCAGGGTTTCTTATTTTTTATATGCAACGGATGGATGAAACCTCTCATAGCTGGTAGAGCAACCGCCAAAGAATCGACATAGTTCGCTCATATATCGCTAAAGACATTGGTGCCGATGGCAACATTAGCAGGTATTGGTTTGAAAGTAGGACTGGTTACGGGAAACTGTAGCTGATTTATTCGTTAACCTTCAAGGCACCTTAGGTACCTGTTTTTTTTTATATTTTTATTGTCTAAGCTAAAACTTCAGATTCTTGGTTAGATTATCCCATATTCTATTAAAAATTGATTTATCTTCCGTAATGATCTCTGCATCACCAAATATTCCAGGCTTCAAAATAATCAATGAATCAGTAACAGAACGAATAAGCGAAACTTTGGCGAAAAAGACACTGTCCTGCATTGGTATATCTGATATATAATCTATTTTTCCATTTAAGTAGCCATAATCCTGATATGGATAACTTCGAACTTTTATCAATACTTTTTGTTCTTTTTTAACTTTTGCAGATACCACTTGTGGTAGAAGGAGTTCCCCGTAATACTGTTCATTATTTGGATTGACGTAAAAAAGGGGCTGGTCCATCTTAACCTGTTGGTTTTCTTGCAAAAAGGAGCCATAGATAAGTTTACCATTTACCGGGCTCGTTAATATAAACTGCCGTTTCCAGGTTTCGGCCTCACTTATAAAGCTATTCAGTGCCTGTACAAATTTTTTACGCTCTTCATCGATCTGGTTGCCAAGGTCTGTTAATTCTCTATTTTTAGCGAGCATATTTCCTTCATAACCAATCAGATTATTTTCCATCTGAGGAATAGTTTGCCTCTTGGCCAGTAGAAATGCTTCCTTCTCACGTAGTTCAGAAGGACTGATGATTTTCTTTTGAGCGAGCAATTCGTACTTTTCGAACTCTTCTTCTGCAAGTTTTAGCTGCTGCTGCTGTAGCTTAAAAGATTGCGTTCCTTTTTCATACTGTCTCGCCAGATTAGTCCATTCCTTTACTAAAGCTCCTTTTCTCTTTTGGTAAATCCCATCCTCGCTTGCTGCTCTATAATTCAGATAAGCTAAATAAAAACTCTGATATCCTGCCTGTAATTCTCCTAAGTTAAGTTTAGCCGGGTCAATTAGACTTTCTAGATTATAACTCCCGTTTTTTACTTTTTTCAGATTTTGCAATCGTTCCAGCAGCATTGTCACCTGGCCGTGATCTGCGGTACTTTCCAGATAAGCGAGTTCAATACCCGGCTTTACCCATTCTCCGTCCCTCACCAATATTTTAACAAGAGTACCGTTATTTCGACTAATGATAGCCTTCGGCGCATTGAAACTATTGAATTTCACAGCACTTGCAACAATTTCTGGAAAACGTATAAATATGGATAATCCCAACATCAACAGTACTATCCCTAGTATCAAAGAGATCCCCCGTTTCAACAGCCAGGAAGGTGGTTTGGCGATAATTTCCTGTAAATCTTCCGAATGAAGATTCTCATTCATCATAGTCGGTTTTTTCATCCCTTAATTTCCTAGTTCCAACTGATTTTTTACCAATTCAAAATATCGTCCTTTTAATCGGGTTAGCTCTATGTGCGTCCCCTGCTCGACAATTGTTCCCTTTTCGATCACAACAATATTGTCTGCGTTTTTTACTGTACTTAGACGGTGAGCAACAACAACTACTGTCCGTCTCTGGAAAAAACGATCCAGATTCTCAATGATGAGCTTCTCATTATTGGCATCAAGTGAATTCGTAGCCTCGTCCAAGAAAATAAATTCCGGCTCCTTATATACGGCGCGAGCTATCATGAGCCGTTGTCTTTGCCCCTGACTTATACCCTTACCGCCGATACCTATCCTAGTTGATATCCCAAAAGGCTGCTCTGCTATAAAATCATTCAGATTGGCAGTTTCGATCGCATGCTGTAAACGTTGTTCATTTGGAAACTCGTCATTGATTGCAATATTGCGCTCGATTGTATCAGCATAAATATAGTTGTCCTGTAACACAGCGCCACAACTCTCACGCCATAAAGAAAAATCCAACTGCTCGAGGCGTCTACCTCCTACAAGAATCTCGCCTTTTTCATAATCATAAAATCTCAATAACAGCTTTAATATGGTTGTTTTACCACTACCGCTCGCTCCTACTATTGCCGTTGTTTTACCCGCAGGAAAGGACAGGTTGAGTTTATGAAATATAGGTTCATTACCCGCTCCATAGTAACGGAAGGTCAGGTTACGGATCTCAATATCTTTCTGCACCGGTAATTTTGAAAGATAATCTTTATGAAGATTTTCTTCTTCATCAGTCGCGTATATCTCATTCAGACGTTCCATACTAATTTTGGCATCCTGATAGGATTGCATGAAACTCAATAAGGACTCGACAGGACTGTTAACCATACCGACAATATATTGTATTGCCATCATTCCCCCTAACGTTATATCACCATCAATGACTGCTTTGGCACTGATATACGTGATCAGGATTCCCTTCGTCTGGTTGATTGCCATTGACCCGAGTGATTGATATTGCGACAGTGCCAGACTTTTTACTCTGAACTGGAATAGCTTGGCCTGTAGTGCCTCCCAGCCCCAGCGTTTTTGTTTCTGAGCATTATTTAATTTAATATCTTTGATACTTTGGATCATTTCAACCATATAGGTTTGGTTCTCCGATGAAATTTTGAATCTTTTTTGATCCAGTTCGCGTCTGTAATTCATAAAAAACAGAATCCATAGCGTATATAATACAGTGGCAGCAAAAAATATAATAAAAATTGTTGTATTGTAGATAGCCAGCAAGCCCCCAAAGATCAGCATATTGACTAAGGAAAATAGGGTATTTAATGTATTTCCTGTAAGAAAAGACTCAATACGCTGTTGATCAGACATCCGCTGCATCAGATCACCATGAGTTTTCAAATCAAAAAAAGACATGGGAAGTTTCATGATCTTGATAAGCAGGTCCGTCAAAATGGAAATATTTACCCGTGTACTGATATGCAGCATGATCCATGAACGCATAAAAGAAACCGAGGTACTCCCAACAAAGAGCATGAGCTGGGCAGTCAGAATCAAGTTAATAAAACTGATATTCTTACTATTGATTCCAATGTCAACGACCGATTGGGTCAGGAAAGGTGTGACCAACTGTAGAATTGTACCCAAAATCATCCCAAGAAACAATTGTAGGAAAAGCTTTTTATACCTATAGAAATAGGTAAACATCTTCCCCCACCCCAACGTCAGTTCAGTCTCATCATCTAGCTGATAAAAATTAGGACCCGGACTTAACAGAAGTGATAATCCGGAATGTAGCTCCTTGGTGGAATACCAGCTTTTGGCAAATTCGCTTTCCCCGTAGGCAACGAGCCCAATTGCCGGATCAGCAACAAAGTACCTTCCCTTCCTGATCCTGTGAAGAATCACAAAATGATTCTGATTCCAATGTAGAATACAGGGGAGTTCCACTTCTTTAAGCTGTTCAAGGCTCAACCTTACACCATAGGTACGGAACCCAAGCTTTTCAGCAGCTTCACTGATCCCCAGCAGACTGACTCCCGTATTGGTAGTTTGACAGAGCTTTCGTATTTTGTGTATGGAGACAGACTGACCATAATATTTAAATATCATACGCAGACAGGTAGCCCCACAATCCATCATGTCCATCTGTTTATAATATGGAAAACGTTTTATCACTTAGGAGTTTTATATGGTTTATACAATCAATTCACTGTTTTACACTATCAAACGGATGGCTATGATATACCTCATGAATTTTATCCATTCTAATGATAGCAGATTGGATAACATGCTGTAGGTGTCCATTAACGTTATATAAAGCCGTGATGTCCGAGTACCCGAATTCTTTTTGAATGGAAATCATTGGATACATAACAAACTTATTGCTGGTCATTTCTGAAAACTTGCCGTCCGCCACATCCTCTTCCGAAAAAGGTTCGGCCAAAATAGTTTCAAAAAAAGACCTGAAAACTACGACAAACTGCGTTCCCCAAAAAGTGTCAATCCATGTTATTCCCGATTGAAGAGGAAGCATATTACTGTACCCTCCAATAATTCCACCAAGCAAAAAATTAGCACCTAAACGATGTGCTTCGTAAATAGCGGACAGAAATTTTTCAGTTTCATAATACGGTGTAAACTGATGGTCGTCCTCACAAAGAATAATGACATCCTCATCACTTTTAATCGCCATTTGTATAACCCTACAGATACTCATCCATAGACCTACGGCGCCATTCGTATGCACGGAAGCCTCCACTACTTGTACATCAAATTCATTTCTACCATCAAATTGGGCTAAAATATGCTTTAGCCTATCCTTTCTTTCGGGAATATTAATAATATAAGTAGGTATAGTAATGTTATTTTCCATTTTCCTTATTATTATGGAGATTATCGAAATGGCCCCGCAAAAATGACAGTGTTTCCAGTCTCTTTTGAGATTTAACAAAATACTCTTCCACTATTCCAGGTCCTGCGTTTTTGACTGTTACATCTGAATAGCCAAATTCTTCCTGAATAGAAATAAAAGGATACATACAATATATATTATCACTTACTCCACTCATTTTTAAATCTATATTATCATCATTATTAAATTCCAGTGCTAGAATTTTTTGGAAAAATCTTTTATAAAAGATGACAAATTGAGTTCCTGTAAAATGATTAACCCAAAAAAGCTCCTGTTCCACCTGCACCGCATCTTCAAAATGACTCACCCCACCCAATAAAATATCACTGCGCAAACGATCAGCTTTTGCTATTGACTTTCTCAATTCGGTAACGTCGTAATGGGCTATAAAACAATGGTCATCTTCACAGACAATAATATAATTTAATTGTTGAGCCGCTGCTTCCTGTATAATGTTATATAAAGTTTGCCATAAGCCTACTGCACCGATATTATCTTTCACCGCTTTAATAAGAAAAAATTCAAATTCTGATCTTCCGGCAAATTGCTTAAGTATATGATTTCTCCGATCAATCCTATCCTCCAGGTTAATTGCAAATACAGGTATCTTTTCTTTCATATTTAAATAAAATAAACATTGTAAACGAGTGTTATTGATACTTTCATATAATAAAACTATGTCAACACGGCGTTCAAAATCCCTTTCAACGTAAACAGTCTATAACAATGCTTCTCTTTCAGGAATTGGTGTCCTTGCTCAGAATTTATATTCACAAGGACAATTTGACTATTTTGAACCGGAATTATAAAGTCCGGCAAATAATTCCCAAGTTTACAAAGCAATATCTCTCCTTTTAATTATCTTATATTTAATCTATAAGCGCTTTTTCTATCCATTCTTCCAGTTTATTATTACCCATATATCCTCCAAGGCTTTTATTGGACAATTCTCCTTTTTTATTAAATATAAGATAGCTGGGTATAGTTTTAATACCAAACTGTTGTTGTATATTCTGGATTTGATTGTTATATAAATAATAATGTTCTCCCGGTATTATTTTGTTATACTCCTCCCACTTAGATTTATCAGATGATTTATCCGTGATATATAAAAATATTACATCGTTATTTTCACTGTATTTATCTTTCACTTCCTTAATTTTATCAAATGCTTCTATACACGGACCACACCAGGTAGCCCAGAAATCAATAACAATTACCTTGTTTTTATATCTAGATAGGATATCGGACATCACTGATGCTTTTTTCTCCTGAAATGGAAGATAGTAAACTTTTTGAGCTACATCCCCCCGTGATTTAGCTATTGCATCAATATGTAATATATAGTTGCTTATATTTTTATTCTTGAAGTATTCTAAAATGCTTAATTTAGATTCAGCAGTTAAGACAGATCCATCTTCGATTTCACTTATATAAGCAGTAGCAACCATCATATCATAAAATAAATTATGGTCTTTGGGGAACAAATTGGCAAAGACTTGTTTTAATCTAAAAACATATGGCCTAATTCCATATTTTCCGATGCGAGGAAGTTTTAAGAGTGTATCCTGATTTATCTTATTTAACAGATCATAGTGCGTTACAATCAATCTAGAGGTATCTGCAAACTGCGAGGTAACAATCCCTTGATAGTATGAAAGGTCTCTTTTAGTAATTGAATCTAATTTCTCCGAGCTTTTCAATTGTTTACCACGTGTATATGATATGAAAGTTTGGGGATACTCATCAAAAAGCATCATTTTTTTGTAATCCAGTTCTGCGCTGGTTTTTAAAAAGTCGCTGACAATTTGTGATTTGACGCCTTTTGAAAATTCCTCCGTCATTTTACCAATTCGGAAAAGTACATCATTTTTATATTCTTCAGGTGTTTTATAGTCCATAGTCCCTTGTACCATAAAATAGCCCGAAGAAAATTGTGATTTAATAATGGAATAAATTTCTTGAGAACTGTCGAAAATATTTTTAAAATAACCTTTATAGTCCATACTATAGTTTATGGAATCGATATAATGAATTTTTAAGATATCATCATGGTTTGGCAATAAAAAAGCTAGTTGATAACTATTGTTGAAATGAAATATACAACGTGATACTCCAAAAGCGTAAAAAGAAATAAAGAGTGTAGAGTCGTTTACGGTTTCAAATTCAATAGGCTTCAGTGACGACAACAATGTGCCATAACTCGCGATAGAAATTTTCTTCTCTTTTGGGAAACTGCCCGAGAATTTGATCGTCAAAGACGTGTATCCACTTTGAACAAATTCTTTTTCTTGAGCTTTCAGCCATGTTCCCAAAATAAATAAGAAGAGAACGAGTATTGATATTTTTTTTGACATAGACATACCATTTAATATAACGCTGACCGACTATCGGTCAGTCAGCATTATCTAATTATTATTAACAAGGAGTGATAGCGTTACATCCCCATATCCCCTGCCTATAACTGCATGTTCCTTTTTTATTGTCATTATAACAATCCTTTCCTTCACCATCTCCCGGCGTTACACTGCAGGCTAAATTTGAACAAGCCCCGCCCATATTTCCACCACTACCGGTAGATCCTCCCATAATCATCTTTAATTCTTCTCTTGATAGAACTTCTTCTCTTTTTAACGATCTTAAACTGATCTTTTTCATATTCTTGTATTTATAAAAGTTATAATATCCGCTCACTCCGGGACATTATCGGAGGACCTTTTACAGGGAGCCTTCTGTTGTTCGGTTCGTTGCAATCAATACCGAACATCAACTACGTAGTATTTTTGAGTATATGTTTTAAATCATTAATCTGGTAGGAATCAGGAAGCTCGTGGCCATTGATATAGAAAGTCGGTGTTACCCTTATTTTCATGTTATCACACCATATACGCATAGCCTCAATTTTATATTTCTGTCTTTCGAGCTCACCGTTCATCGGATATCTTTCTGCGAAGGATGCATAATCCTTAATTTCTGAAAGATACCAATCATCCAGTGCCTCGGAGACCTTATTGTGACCATCTCGTTCCTGTATTGCCAATAGATGTTGAACGGGCGCAGTCTTAACATCATTATCTTCTCCTGTCGCCGTAAAAATAACCCTAACTTTAATATTATTATTCGATCTGATAAGCTCCTCGAGTTCCGGATGGGCTTTAGCGCAAGGCCCACAATATGGATTACAGACTTTGATGATCTCATAGTCCGCATTTAGATTACCAATCTGTACTCCGAGACCTTCCACTGGCAAGGTAATGGTGGGTTGCTTTTGTAGCAATATTTGAAAAATATCTGTACTATACCGTAACTGATGCCATTTTCTTTTGTGTTCTTGATTTTCTTTACTCCCCTTGAAAACCGGAACCAAACTAGAGCTTAAACTTAACACCCCCCCTCCAATGATTAATAAGGTCATAAGGGGAAAAATCGATAAAGAATTTAAACCATTGAAGTAAATGTAAATAGCAGAGTTAATTGCAGAAAGAAATAACACGCCTTGTACCATCAAGCATAGGGGGCACCATTGCTTAACTGTCTTCCACTGATAATAGACAGAATAGAGTGTGTAAGGGACGGCCAATAAGGAAAATAATGCCCAATAGGATAAATAAAGAATATTTGTAAGACCAAAAAGTAACTGGGACAATATCATCGTAGTGAAATAACTAAATCCAATAACAGACCAGCTTAATCCAATAAAAGAAGCGCCTTTTGATTTCAGAACGGCATCACAATTAAAACTACCGGCCTGCCCGCCGCAGACTTGTTTCAAAAATGGATTATGAGCATCTATATCATGCCATAGAAGCAAAAGACTTACTATACTTCCTATCGTATTTAGTAGAAAAAATAGGACGGAAAAGGCACTTATTGGCAGAAAATCGTTTAACACAGCATATCCGATGCTAAAAGACCATGCTATCACAACTATTAAAAGGAGTACAAGCTTCTTAAAAAAGCTGCGTTTTTCAAGCTGTCTGTTTTTCTGATAATACAATTCATCCTTTGAAGTGGAAGCATCAACCAACAAAACGATATCCTTATCAATATTACTAAAATCATTAACCGAAGCAGATACTTCGATTTTCTGAACAGGATCTAAATAATTAATCTCATCGCCATCAATTTTAGTCACAACAGTGAAACAAGCTTGCGGCCAATACGGCTGTTGGATTGAACAAATAAATGGTAGTTCAAAATCATTATAATTATAGTCTCCTTTTCGGATGGCAGCACTCTCAATGCCATATTCCGACAAGGTATCTATAATTGACAATAATGAGGGATATTCAGTGTGTTCATCTATCAGAGTACTAACTCCAGAAAATGTATTTTTAATTCCGTAATGATTTAAGATATGCTGACAAACTAATGTCAGATTATTTTCATAAACATTTGTATTAATAAAATTGCGTAACATTCTTAAGTAAAATATTAAGGTTATTTATTGTAACTTTTTCATAATTTATTGATCCCCTCCTTTACAATTACCACTTGACAATAAAATAATACTGCATAATACTCTCCTGTAAATCACATAAAAATTTATAAACTAAAATAAGTTCAGAAAAGAAAAATATTTACTCAATATTTATTTTAAACCAAAATAGAATTCATATAATATTTTATTAACTTTAGGTAATTATTTGGGTTATGTTGTACATAAAACGAATGTACACAAATAAATTAAATAAAAAAATAAATTTGATAAATTTCAATTACAGCATTTTCAAAAACAAAAATCAACAATATAAAATATAATTATAAATATCAGTCACATATATTAAATTAATATTTCACAAAGAATAATCCATTAAAACGATAAAAAAAAGATTATGTATGACAAATAAGCTTATTGCATTTATACCTCTCAGAAGAGGTAGTAAAGGTATCATTGGAAAGAACCATAAATATTTTAACGGTAAACCACTGTTTCAATGGATTTTAGATACTGCCTTAAAAACTCATAAATTCGATGAAATATGGGTGGCTACAAACGATGATATTATAAAAAAAATTCTCGTTGAAGTATATCCGAATAAAGTACTTTTGTTTCACCGAAGCAATAAAAATGCTGATGATAATTCGCCAACTACAGACGTAGTTCTTGAATTTTTAAATGAACACACTTACCTCCAAAATGATAAACTTATATTGCTACAGGCAACATCGCCCCAAACTTCCGTATATGACATACAGGCAGTTATTGCTAAAATAATTGATAATCAATACGATTCAGTTTTATCATGTCTTAGATTAAAACATTTTAGGTGGACAGAAGATGGTGCTTCTTTGGATTATAATTGGGAAAATAAACCTAGGAGACAGGATTATAAAGGTTATTTAATTGAATCTGGTGCAATATATGGAAGCACCATTCAGGCAATATTACAAAGTAAACAACTGATTTCTGGAACAGTCGGTACAGTCGAAATAACCAACCCATTCGCAATCGAAATTGATGAACCGATCGATTGGGAAATAGCTGAAACATATGTTAAATATTTGCAAAATGAAGAAAAAAAAAGATTACTACCTCGAGTTTATTGAAACGGTAGAAGAACTATTACTCCTATTTATTAACAGATGCCAGCATATTAATAAAGCAGCTATTAATTTAGAAAGTCTAGATTTTTCAAAGACAATAATCAATACATTATGGACAAATATTTTTTTCTCTTACAGAGATGAATATAATAATGAACGATTAAAGAGAAATACAAAAAAAAATCTCAAAAGACTTATCTGGAACAATGATTTGAAACCGTTGCTTCCGAATTCAAACGAAATAGGTTATATAGAAAAAACAGCCCTCTGTAAAGTTATTACACATATGGATTATCTTGAAGAGTATCGCGGAGCTGTATGTTTCTACTGTTACAACTTAAGACAGCTTTACTACTTTCTTCCAATACTAGAAAGGATTCAGGAAAAAACAGTTATTTTCTACAATTTTGATTTGGGAAATTTCAATACTGAAAATCAACATATTATTTTTATTGAATTTTGTTTAAGAAGTGATTTCCAAAGTTTTCATCAATCATTTCTGCAGAGAAACTTTCCCTATTTGTTTTGGTTTACTAATAATTTTATGGGATACCTCTCTGCATTACAACCAAAATGTATAGTTCTTTTGGAAGGCTGCCATTCAGAAATGGAAGCACTATCTATAATTGGAAAACAGATTCAAATTCGGACACTATGTCTACAACAAGGTTGGCCATCAGTAATGCATTCTAGATTCCGCAATATGACATACGACTACTTTCTTACCTGGGGAAATATATTCAATGGGCTTTGGAAGAAATATAACTCAGCTCCAGAATTTGTATCAATGGGATATTGCTATAAAGTTCCAAAATTGGCAAAAGAAAATATAATTACCTTTTTTCTACAAGCTCCGATTATTATTTTAAATGAACAATATTTCGATAAAATTCTAGAATTTGCATTATGGTGTGCAGAGAGCTTTCCAAAATACAAAGTATGGGTTCGTGAGCATCCCGAGTTTACTATTAACCAAAACTGGATTAGTAAATTCAGCCTATTTCCAAATATCGAAATAAAAAGCAGTGGAGATCTAAGTAGTATATTTTCATTAACGAAAATCGGAGTCTCCTCATTCTCTTCAACACTTATGGAAGGGTTGGTTCATAACGTCATCCCTATTATACTAGAGTTATCCTCTGTTCCTTATTACCCGCAAGATATAAAAGGAAAGAAGCTAGGATATATAGCTAAGACAATCGAACAAGCGAAGCTACAAATGTGCTCTATCATCGAAAACCAATCGGTTTATGAAGAAAATTTTAATATAATTCGCAAAGAAAAACAAGGTTACTTTTTCACCACAGGAGACAATGCCGTAAACAATACACTGGATTTCTTAAAAAAACTCAACTACTAAACTTGGTTTAGATCAAATTATCAAGCTTATTTGTATGACCACTTTCACAGCGCCACACTCCTTTTCCACTCGAAAACATCCCTTTCGATTCCTCAACTTGTACAATCTCAGGGAAGAACCTGACTAAAGCATTTCTTTCTAAATTTTTCAGTACAGCAATATCTTCTTTTGAATACCAATCTTTGTCCAAAGAGAATATTTTCAGCGCAATACGTCTAGCATGTATATTACTATTTAAAAGGTTAATAGCTTTTGTGTAATCTATGAAATTGGATGAAGTGATAATCATATTAATACGTTTTACTTGTAAGGTTCTTTAAATTGCCTTCTGATAAGGCGTTATAAAGAATAACAATGGCTTCCACATCTGGTAAGTAGTCAAAATAGCGGAATAGCATTTCCAGTTTATCTTTTAAAGTTTGTTCTATACTATAATCCTCATTCATTGCTTTGAACACAAGCCGCTCAAATTCGCTTAGGCCCGATGTAGCGATAAGTTCAGCTGTTTCCTTATTGATAGATTCTACCGACTTATAATTTTCTAATATAATATCTGCTCGGACATTTTGCTGAATCAGTTCGCCGTCCAATAGATCATCCTGCTTCTCGATCGGACCGCGGGCAACCTCTTTAAGATGTACTGGTGTACCCACTGCGGTAATCATAAATAGTTGACTTCCCTTTCCTGAGATTTCGTCGATATCTACACTAAGCCCAATAATAGCATCAGCACGAATTGCCTGTGTACGTTGCTTGAGCGTTTCAGTAACACGCTTGTACAGTTCCTGAATCTTCTTTGCGTAGGTGGTAGAGCAACCGCCTAAGAAATCGACATAGCTCGCTCCTAGATCGCTAAAGACAGTGGTGCCGATAACAACATTGGCAGCTATTGGAATATTAGAATTGGTCGTGGTATGCTGAATTAATATGTTTACAGATATTACTTTCAAGATTATTACAAACTGTAAGGCTAAGGTATGGGTTTGAAAGTAGGACTGGTTACGGGAAACTGTATCATTATTCTATTTAAGCAAAGAGTAGATTTCTGCATAAAATAAATATGCTCTTTGCCTTTTGTAGTATGACTATTTTAGGCAAAGAACATAATATACCATTTAGAATTTAATTGATACTACTCTACTTCTAATTCGTCATTAATGACATCCAATGTCGAATCCAGATTTACTTCAATATCGTCCCCAAGAAGGGCAATAGACTCTTGTTTGGGGAGCTCTTGGACCGTCTTTAATTGACGTTCTATAGCTCTTGAACGCACACTAGCCCTATCAATAGTGTTGGTTGCTTCAATCAGTTTCTTTTTAGTTTTCTCCAAAATTGTACCGAAGGTTCCAAACTCTGTTTTCACTGCACCAAGTATACTCCACACTTCACTCGATCGCTTTTGTATGGCAAGCGTACGGAATCCCATTTGTAAGCTTTGGAGAAAAGCAACGAGGTTTGTCGGTCCAACTACTGTGACCTTAAAGTCTTTTCTTAGACTTTCAAAAAGACCTGTTCTTCTTATTACTTCAGCATAAAGGCCTTCCGTCGGTACAAACATAATTGCAAAGTCTGTAGTTACCGGAGGGTTAATATATTTGTCTCTGATGTCTTTTGCGCATTTTTTAACTGAATTCTCAAATTGTCTGGAAGCCAGCTCAACATCTGATCCACTATCGTATGCATCAATTAGTCGCTGATAATCCTCATTAGGAAATTTTGAATCAATCGGTAATAATAGAGGTCTATTGTCTTCGTGTTGGCCTGGAAGATGGATGACGTATTCAACACGTTCCTGCGTACCTTCTTTAACAATTGCATTCCGCTCATATTGTTCAGGTGAGAATATTTGTTCTAATATAGCTCCTAATTGAATTTCTCCAAGGCCACCGCGCGTTTTAACATTTGTCAGTACCTTCTTTAAATCCCCTACTCCTGTTGCAAGCGTCTGCATTTCTCCCAAGCCTTTATGTACCTGATCCAGGCGATCGCTTATCATTTTGAACGACTCATTAAACCTCTTCTCGACAGTCTCATGAAGCTTTTCATCAACAGTTTTACGCATTTCTTCAAGCTTTTTACTATTGTCTTCGGATAACGTGGCCAATTTAGTTTCAACGGTCTCCCGTATTTCTTTTAATTTTCCCTCGGTATCTTGTTTGACTTGGTCTTGTCGAATAATTAAGTCATCAAATTTCTGTTTTTGTAAATCATTGAACTCTTTAACATTCTGACTGAACTTATCTTCAAATGATTTTAAAGAATTAGATTGTTCGATTCTACTCTCTTTGGATGACCTCTCTAACTGCTCATTAAGTGCTTTAGTCTTTTCGTCAAAAGTTTTTACAAGGTTGGACATTTGGTTTGAAAAAACTTCCAACTGGCTTTTCTGTACGTCTGATAAGTCTTTAACTGTGTTAGAAAGTGTTTCACCCAGAATTTTTATAGAATTAGACTGCTCCATTCGGCTTTCCTTTGACGACTTTTCCAATTGTTCTTGTAATGATTTAGTTTTTTCGTCAGAAGATTTTACTAATTCTGATAACTGATTAGAAAATGTTTCAAACTGACTTTTCTGTACTTCCGACAGATTCTTAACTGTACTTGAAAGAGTATCACTTAGCATTTTAAAGGAATTACTAAGCTCCTCCCTATTCGTTTTAAATGCAGCTTGATTTTCATCCCTTGTTCGAGATGCTTCTTCCCTTATGGCGGGCTCAAATTTAGAAAGCATGATATCTGCTTTGTACAATTGCTCAATAATCGGTTGATTATCTTGAGCGTGTTTTTTGAACAGCGAGAGTAAAAGTACAATAACGATAAGTACAGTCTGTACGCCTAATAAAATTTCAATAATCATAGTTTTAATAATTAGAAATCAATAATATATATGCAGTGCTTGCGATGCAAGCAGGATAGATTACAAAAGGAGCTATTATTCTTTTCATAATAAAGTTTTGTTCCAAAATTATCAGTTTGGCAGATCAATAGTTATGGTTTCCCGTAATCTGAGCTTATTTTCTTTCTATATTTTTACCATAATAAGTATGGAGATAAAAATTTAGGCAACAGGTTTGTTTATGTATGAATATTTTTTAAATTAGAATTAGCTGAAACCTATAGTATTAACCTAGCGAACCATTTATAGTAATTATGAAATATTTGGAATATATACCTAATTTATGGTTTAGATTTCGTGCTGTAGCGCGAATATTCTTCCGAAAACTAACATATAGCTTTTCTGGAAGGGATGTAACAGTAACGAAGTTTACCTACCACGCCGCTAATAACAAAGGATTATTGATAATCAAATATCAATGTGATGGTCTGCTCTACACAAAAATTCTAAGCAAAAAGTACTTCAAGCTAAGCAATACAATTATTCTAAATCTTGAAAAAATTGGGAATAATATCCCTATGGAAGTCTCATTCATTGGGCTGCGGAACAAGGTTGTCGAAAAGATTACGGTTGATTATATCCTCCAAACAGACTTCGGACGATTCAAATCTGAAATAAACCTAAAAAAACTAGAGATGACAGATTTGAGACTTGCGCAGAGCAAGAATACATTACGCTATAGATTAAACAACACAGCCATTACCATTAAATCACCTAAACTGAAATTTAGATAATCCTTATTATATGGAAAGCCAATTTTACAACACCAATAAACCCGGAAAAGTTATCAAATTTTTATGGGCCTCCGCTGGCGGAGACGAATATATTTTGGAACGATCTACCTATAGTGATCAAGTTAAATATGCTTGTCTCGGCGGTATTGTATTCGCCACGGGCCTGATGGCTGGGTTATCAGGGGGATATGCATTCTACACCATATTTGAACCCCGGGGTAATGTACTCGAGAATCCTATTCATATCCCGACGGTCTTTATGGCTGTCGTCTTCGGGGTCGTTTGGGGGCTAATGATCTTTAATTTAGACCGTTTTATCGTGGCGGCCACAGGCAAAGGTGATGGCACAGAAAAAATAACATGGGATGAATTAAAGGGAGCTCTCCCTCGAATTATCATGGGGATGATTATTGCTGTTAGTATTTCTAAACCCGTCGAAATCCGGATGTTTAAAACGGAGATCGATACGGAGCTCAGAAAAATTCAGATCCAAAAGCAAACAGAGTATGCGGCCGAAGTGGATAAGACCTATGCTGAACGTGAAAGAAACCTGGAGAAAGATTTTGGTAAGGTCAGTGAAGAGAGAACTAAACTATTAAAAAGCCTGGAGGAATATGATAAAAAATATCAAGATGAAATGGCTCAGGGACAAGGTGGACGGGGAAAGGGTGAAGGCCCTGTAGCACTGGCATTAAGGCGGGAAAGAGATAAGGCAGATGAAAGGCTGGCAAAATTTGATCAGCAGAATCAAGCTGAGCTAACGAATCTGAATGAACGGAAGGATGCGCTCAGAAAGGAAAAAGAAAAGGAAAGGTTAAATAATAAGAAAGCAGCCGATGGTCTTGATGGTCTACTCGAAAGAATTAAAATAGCGCATGAGGTGGCAGGGTTTTCCATTACCTTGTTTATCACACTCCTATTTATGGCAATCGAGCTGACACCGATATTCTTTAAACTCATGCTGACAAAGACTCCCTATGATTATCTCAAAGAGAACATCGAGGATATGATGATGGCCAACAATGGTATTGAAATAAAATATGACTACTATAAAGATAAAAAAGGCCTGGAACGGCATCTAGTCATCAACCATGAAGCCGACATAAAACTCTATGAAAAAATAAAAGAATCAGATATTCAAAAAGAACTTTCGGATTACGCCATTGAAAAGTATAAACAAAATGAGAAAGATATTATAGATCATAATCCTGACCTCTATATCCGAAAAAATACAAGCCTAAAAAGTGGCGAGGAATTTAGGGAAGAACTTGCTAAGGAGCTTCAAGATCTAACGCAACAATTGGATGCAAGAACGCAACGCGAATTATTAGCTTTTGCCTATGCAAGGCATAAGCAGAATGAGGAATCTGCGATCATGAATAATCCTGAAGCATACATCGAATCTGCAAAAAAGAAAATAGAGTCGGATGTATCTGAATCACCAATTGATGCAGCGGATCCTGATAAAGATAACTCAAGTATGGCCTAAATTGTAATCGTAAGATGAAGTATTCATTGTCGAAATTCGAGCACTTCCTGTTTTTCTTCTCCTCAGAGGATGTATACGTCATTGAGCGTTATTTACAAATTAAGGAAGGAAATAAAGAGTATAGGATCAAGTATTACTTTTTGACTATTGGATTGGCTGTCCTTATATTTTTTATATGCGCAGCTATCAGTACCATGTTTTTTATCTACAATATCTTTGATGGTTATTCGAGGCTACTGAGCTTGCCCATTGGATTATTCATCGGATTGCTGATTTCCAATATCTATTTGTTTTTGCTGTATACCATTACCCCTACTATCCTGGACACAGTAGACAAAAGAAAGAGAAACGACATCAAAATTAAGGACATCAAAAATACGCAGGAAAGCACATCGATGTTTTCATTTTCTTTTCTGTTTCGCCTGGCGTTTATTGCCTTCATTGGTTTGATCATTGCTCAGCCGCTTAATGTATGGTTATTGGTAGATATGACCCCATTCGGAATCGGTAAAAAAGAAATCGTACAAATAGAACGCTATAAATCGGAATCGCTGGTGGATAGTTATCTGACCAATGACGAGCATTATACCAAGAACGAAATTGTGCTTTTTAAAGATATCAACGAAAAATTGGCCTATATTGAGCACGGGCGCCATGATTTATCGGAGATACAATCAACTATAAACACCATCAACCAAAAAGTAAAGGAAGATGAAAGTGCGGTAAGGCAGTTGAATCAATTTAAATTCAAACTAAGCCAAATAAACAAGAACTTCTTAAAAAAGAGGTTCAATTATCAAGAAACCGCAGTATTAATTTCACAAATAAATGCCTTTGTAGAGCAAATGGCCGAAAGTGATCAAGATTTTCTTGATAAACTCGAAAAAACGAATGTCAATCAGACATTGGACAGGAATATATTTGGATTTTACCTGGACAATGCCATCCCTCTGATAAAAGAAAAGATAGAAAGCCACGATCAGCTAAAACAGTTGCTCGATAAAAACACACTCTACACCTTAAAAATCAGGTTATTAATGACAGAAAATCCTATTGCCTTGATCATAGCCATACTGACAATCAGCGTATTCTGTATTCCAGTTTTTGCGAAATTCTTTATCCGAAGGAAATTTAATTATTACAAATTTAGGGCCGGATCGGAAAAAACAATCATCACGAAACTTTATGAGAACCACCGTAAAAATTATGCAGATCTCATAAATGCGAGATTGAAGGGGCAATTAGTTGATAGCAACAGAAATTTACTCGGAAAGCTAGCGCCAGTGAAGCGCATCAATACACCGCTATATGAACATATTGAAAACGATCTTTTACAGAGAACAGATCGCGAGGAAATAGAAAAGTTTGAGTATTGGAATGATGCCCCCTTTAGAACACAACGGAAATCGGATGTAAAGCTTCCAAATAAAGAGGATCTCATAAAAAAATTATACAATTAACAGATGAATCTACTGGTCATTGGAGTAATATTGTGCGCATTATGGTGGTTTTTCTTCCGAAAGAAGAGAGCCTCCAAAATAGATTTCCGAAAGAGGTCAGAGGACATCGCCGTTCCTGTGGTCGAAAGTAATGAATTAAAGTATAATTTAACTTCCAATAATTATCCGCTATACGATGAGAGCAAATCAAATTGGTATCGTGAGGTGAGCGTCCCCTTCTTTTGGGAACGAAAAACGCATGTAAATGGAGAAATGATAGGTAAATATTACGGTGAGTATCTACCAAACGCCAATGAACAGCCTATTTATCACATCACAATATATGAAGCTACAATAAATCCCATCAATTCGGATAAATGCAGCTGCATAAATGGAGAAAAAAAATATTGTGAGGGAATCCACAAACATGAAGAGGGAGATTTTCCGGACTTTGAAAAACCGGTATTTTTCGATAAATCACAACTTCCTGAAAGATTTACTTTGCTCTTTCCAAACGATCAACTTGAATATAGGATCGATATTAATGGATTAACAATGTATAACGTTCAATATCTCCGGCATCTTCATCAGAAGGATAACAAAGAAGTGTTTGGTACAGTCAAATGTGCTGTAAAAGGATATTTTTCGGATGTAATTGAAGAGAAGCGGTTGCAGAGAGACTATAAACCATTGGCTGAACAAGTTTCTCAACCTTCTTTTCCAAACGCTATTCCCAAAGGGAATCCACCAGTTCCGAAGTCAAGCGGTAATCATGTTTTTGAAGATAATGGCAATACTGGCAATTCCAACATTTTCCGAGCTGGCTTAGGTTCCAGAAAACTTTCAAATGGAAATTGGGAGAAAAAAATCTCCTATTCAGGAAACAGCAATACCGGAAATAATTATGCAGACACTGGCATAAGTTGGATATTTATGTTGTTGGCACTTCTCGTCCTCTTAATTATCATTCCTGGTTTAAAGTTTCTGATACCAATAATCGCAATTATATTACTCTTCACATTGGTGCCCGGAAAGATTTGGGAGTGGTTTTTCAAAATCATCGGGTTGCTATATTTAGCATCTATTGTAGGGCTGATTGGCTGGACAATTTTCAATAGCTTACAAGAAAATATTGCTCCATTGATAGAAATCCCCAAATATATTGTGGCATCACCAACTGTAAAACCTGCGCCACAGCCAGTTATCGAAAAGTCAGTAAATAACAATGCCAGCGATACGATCTTCAGGTTTTCTAAAGAATGGAAAGATTACTCGGGAGCAGCGTATTCGGGCACCTACTATATCTATAAAAGCGATTATCAAAGATCAAAGAATAATAAACATTCGCTATTTGGAAGCAATCAAAGGAGTAACTATAACTTCATAGTCCATAAAATAAAAGAATTTGACCAAGATAAGCTTGATGGTGTTTATGCGATGTTTGATAGCTTGGCAACTGAAAAAAAATTGACCAGGCTGCAGTTTGCTTCAATGGTAATGGCGTTTGTGCAGGACTACAACTACTCCCTGATCTTACCACAAGAATGTGATCCGAAGATGTATTCAGACTATTTTGTAAAAAATTATCTAACAAAAAATAATGGTTCGTGTATACCCAACGAGCCGTTTGGCCTATTGACACCCTTGGAAACCGTTGCAACCTCGAATGCAGATTGCGATACACGAACATTGTTAATCTACACCATTTTGTCCAAGTATGGGTACGATCTGGTCATGCTATCAAGTGATCTCTATGGGCATTCACTGATTGGGATTAATTTGCCTTACTATGGAAGTAACTATTTTATATACGGGAATACAAAATATGTTTTAGTCGAGACGACAGCGCCCGCCGCTAGACCAGCTTACATCCCGAATGAAATCGCTAATATGAACAATTGGTATATATCCTTAAAATCTAAATAATTATGAACCCTAACTTCTTTTTAATTTACACGGTTTTTGCATTGCTTACGATAATGATCAGTTTGTTTATACTGATCAGACTAGCCAGGATTTTAAAAGTAAAAACACAGCGGGATGAAGTCGATTATTATAATGGAATTGTTGAGGTTGGTATGCTTATCGGATGTGGCATATTATTTTTCGATGTATTTCCAACTGTTTCTACCATGCTCAGTGCAATGGATATGCAAAAGGTGAATTTATATGATAAAGATATTATCAAGCTGCTATTCGTTTATGAAGGGGTTACATTAGGTGGTATCGTAATCGCCTTCTTCTGTTCTCGTGCAGCATTTATAATTGTTAAGCGCCAATTTAAAGATGGGCTGACACCGATCTTATTCAGATTATTTTTCGCTATTATTTTTATTGTGATGATTATCGCGGCCAAACCACTTGTTGTAGAGTTATTAAACTACTTCCAACCAACAATTAAGACACCGTTTTTTAGATAGTTTAATTTTTTAGTTAGTGGAGGAAAAACTGTAAATTGACAATGTTAACTTATTCACAACGTATTTTTTCGGACTGAAAACCCAATAAAGCTCTAAATATAGCAATGATTTGATATACTATAGCCATTTAACAAAGGGGGCCAATGTGAAAATTCGCTAAAAAGAATACCATAAATGAAAAAATTACTATTCGCAATATTATTATCCATTTTTTCCTTTGCGCTAAATGCGCAAAACAAATATGCGACAACGACGGATGGAAGAACTGTGTTATTAAAAAGTGACGGAACCTGGGAATATGTAAGAGAAAGATCTACCTCGTCAAATATTAATCAATTTAAAAGTACGAGCCCCTCTCCTTCGTCCCGTACCACGAATACTTCTAAAAGTAGTTCTTCTACCACATCCTATATCCGCGGACCTCGTGGAGGCTGTTATTATATCAACTCTAATGGCAACAAAACTTATGTGGATAGAAGCATGTGTAATTGATTAGGCGATTCAGATCTATGACTATCAGGATTATTCTCATCATATGCATAAAGATTATTACCTATATTCGGCTGATAAAGAAATTCTGTTTAACATTGAATGGGATAGCTTCTTTCTTTCTCATGGCAACAGATCATAAAAAAATGGATAAGTTTATCGCCAGCCATTTGTTTGAGGGTTTTCTCTGGAATGACAAGACAAATCATTATAGGGAATATACCGTTGAGTAAAATAAAGATTTTAGCCGAAACATATTCAGTATAATATAGTACCACAGTCATATATGAAAACAGAAACCCAGGAAAAATTTGACAGAATCATAAAAGAAAGCTTTATTGAAATCTTAAAACCACTTGGTTTTAAAAAGAAGGCCAACAATTTTTATTTGCAGCTTGAGAAAATCGGTCACATCATAAATATTCAAAAAAGTTATTATAGCACTAAAGACGATATCCGTTTCACTATAAACGTTGGAATATTTTCACCTGAGTATTGGTTAGCATGCTTTAATTATCATAACAAAGATGTACCTGCATATCCTACCGAACCTGAGTGTATGATAAGAGAAAGAATTAGCTGCATGAGAGGCCTACCCGATATTTGGTATAATATAACACCGATGACAGATATTGAAGAACTAATTACCGAAATGAAATACAATATTTCAAGCTTTATTTTACCATTCTTTGAAAAATTAAACACAGTACAAAAGCTTATCAACGAACTGGAAGCTTCTGAAACCTTACTGCACACTGCCGCTAAAATGAAGTTTTTCACAGAGCTAAAGCTCCTGGATAAAGCCAGAGCCGAATACAGGAAAATATCAAAAGAAAATTATAATCGATATCAAATAGCGAATCTCAAAGAATATGCAGAAAAACACGGTTTAATTTAATAAAAAAGATTTTTTAATTGACATTTTATACAGCGATGAAGATATTAGACTTTTTCAGAATATTTAAACGAAAGATAGCATCAAAAACAAAAAGGAATGCATACTTGCCCCTGTCTTGGGACGACGATTATTGTCAAATTGAAATTGTCCCCGCCGAAAATAGGGCGTCTATAGAGAAGAGGATTATAGAAGTAAAAATTCTCTCGGATCAATCAAGGGAAGGTCTGGGTTTTACTGAAATATTCGAAGTCGGCCAGATGTCTATAACAACTTTTTCAAAAGAAATCCTAAAAGAGCCGCTGAGTCAATTATTAACAGATTACAAATTTGAAAAAGCAAAAAAAATTAACTATGTCGGTTATAAAATAGCTAACTGCGAAACAACATCCACTAAAGCTTTTGGTTTCTCAAACTTCACTATATTTTTTGATACAGAAGAAGAATTTGTAGAACATATTTGGCTTTCGATCAACGCGACAGCTTCTCGAACGGAAATTTCACGAGAACAATTCAAATTGATTAAAGACGCACTATATAGCTTAGGAGAAGAATACGAAATGGTTTTAGCGGACTGGAATAGCTTGCAATTAATCGATTTAAGCAACAGAAATCAGATTGACAAATACCTTAACGGTTACTGGAAATAGTATTCAAAGATCAATTATCCCTCGTTCCATTATTATAATGATAATGCTCTTGACTTGCGGAAGTAAATCGTTGGATAAAATTGGGCTCCATTTGAACTTGTTTTTTCACATCGAAAAAATCATTAAATAATGCCCAGTCGTACACCCCTTCATCAATCGGATATGCCGTTAAAACTCCTGATAACTTATGTTTATTTATCCATATTTCTGCCTTTTCAATTGAAGTAAAAACTCCACTTGAAAACCGCCCTCCTTCTCCATGAAAAACCCAAATTGTATCTAACATATTGCTTATTTTTTTAAAAAAATTACCCTGGAAATTTAGTATGCAGGACCGTCCGATCTGGACTCTCTTCTATCTGCTCTAAATCATCTATTTTTCTACAATTATTGAAAATAACCATTTCGATGTGCTCACATTCGTTTACACCCTTGACAGATTGTAAGTTTCTGCCATAGTCGATACGAAGCGTCCTTAGATTTTTGAGCTTCTCGATACCTTCCAAACTTTGCACATTAGTATGATGGACCAATATCTCTTCCACATTAGGAAATGCCTCAACAATCCCTTCTATAGATTTACTTGTAGGATTGAAAAACCATAATGTAATGTGTTTTGTAGAACTACTATAATTCTTAAATTTAATGCCCTTATTAAAATCCAAAATATGAATTTCCTCTAGCATACTATATTTACTTAAATCGATGGTTCCATTTGTCGATTTCCCATTGCAATAGAGTTGTCTAACCTCCAGTACATTCTTAGGCAGCTCAATATCCAATAAGGATTCTGAAAAGCTAATTTTTTGAATCTTAAAATGCTGTAATTGTTCAAACAATAGATTATTAAGAGCCTTATCCTTATAAAGATCTATTGTCAATGATTTTAAATTTCTCTTATCGAAGGGTAACCCTCCATCATACAATTCAGCAAAATACTCGTTATAGCCAGGAGGATCATCACGTCGCAGATACTTTTCAAATTCGTGCCAATTTTCTGGTTTATAACGCTCCACGATAGCCATCACATCTTCTAACCTACTGATTGATAAATACTCTTCTCCTTTAAATTGACAAAGAAATAACTGGTGCATCTTTTCCTATTGTGTTGGCTCTAAACTTACCAAATTTCCATTGAAATAAATATGATGGCTTAAATATTTCCGTCATTGTTTTCTCTTGTAGAGCAACCACCAAATGCTATCGACTTTTATAAAAAGAACGGCTTTGAACGAGCAGGTCAAACAGATCCTATGTGGATCTATAAAGGTAATGATCACTGAGAGATGGTTAAGGTAGCCTGCCCAAATTCAGGCATTTGTAAAGACTGAAATGCAGGTTTATATCAATGCACAGCTTGGCGCGAATCTTGCGATATGAGCCAATATGGTAGGAACTAATCCTGGGGCTGGAGTGAAGAACTGGGATCCTAATTGTAAATAAATTCAGATGCGAAAGGAACAAATAACAGAGCAGTTAAAAGAGTATTATCCGGAGGGTCTTACCCTCGACGATATCATGGCTTATTCCGCTTCAGAAGCTTACAGTAACCGGAAACGATGTATTGAATCAGCCTGGTCAGACCGCGGGCAGTGGGAACAATTAAAAGAGTCCCTTACCGACCTGTCTGCTGAAATCTGGGACTACTCCTTCTTAGGGGGAAGCCCTTCATATCACTTTTCCTTCCGCCTTGAGCAGAATGAAGACATTTTATACTCTTTATTTGTCAGTGTTATTTTACCCTATTTTGCGATCAGGATAATGAGCCTGTCCAATCGGGAAAAATCATTTACCCCTATAAGCGACGCTGATTTTCAGGTATTTGAAAAACTGAAAAAGAAAGTCCAAAATGTTTTCCCCGAGCATGTAATAATTAAAGATGATAGGTTGCTACAAACAAAGGTTGATATCTTCGAGGCAGATGGGGAAAATCCTCCGTCAATACAGCACCTTTTATTCTCGACGATAGAAACATAGTTACAGCAATACTATTCCGCAGTATTTGGGAAGCCTTGAGATCCTCCCAGACTCAATGTTCTTTTATTCCTTTTATATCCTTTTTCATCGATTATCGTCCTTTATCCACTTTAATTCTCCACGTTGTATCATGGCTATATACTTTTGCACGTGATCATCGGTCAATAAGCAATTGTCTTCAAGGCTTCCTCAACTTCAAAAAATCTCAATTCCCTGTCAATATCTAGTGGTATCTCCTTAAAAATTCCGACAACTTCAGATTCCTCATTTAATGGCGCATCCACTAAATTATAACAAGTGACTTGGCAAAACAGCTCCACTTTCGTATCTTCGATACAGCTACGACAAGTCGCCGCGCCAATTACCTACAAGCATAATACGACACATCAAGAAAAAACAATTGAATTTATGACACCTACGGAAAAACTAACTTCCATTTTGACCGAACAATATATTTCAGAAGATGGAGACGAATATAAAGTAGAATTAAAAGAAGGTTTGACAAATCAACAGATTGACGAATTAGCCAAAAGATTGCCAACAGGACAAATTCCGACGGAGATAAGAGAATTGCTACAATTTGCAAGCGGCTTTGAATTTTTTGGACTTGAAGAAATCACATTTGACGGAGTAGGTCAATTCGGATTTGAAGAGTTTTTTCCTAATTCAGTTCAACTAGCGGGAGATGGATTTGGGAATTTTTGGATTTTAGATGTACACAAAAATGGAAGCTGGGGGAGCGTGTTTTATGTGTGCCACGACCCAGCAGTAATCGTAAAACATTCGGACAACTTAACTCAGTTTATAGAACACATTAACGATTTTGGGAAAAATAGAAATAAGTCAAACCTTGACATTATTCACGAAAAAGCGGCTATTGATATTTGGAGCAAAGGAAATGGATTTATTGAACTTGAAAATGCAAGACAATCTAACGATACCACTTTGAAAAACTTTGCATCAACTCTTCCTGACAATTTTGTAATTGCAGACTTGAGACACAAACAAATTCAAAGCGGATTTGCGTGGGGAAAATTCGGACCGAACATTGACAAAGCAAAACGACACGAAACGGAATTAATGTGGGGAATTGAGAAGCCAATTAAAAAAGGATTTTTATCAAAACTATTTGGACGATAATGATAACAGAATAACACCTTTAATAAAATACATAATTGGATTAATTAGAAAATCTAGTCCCTGGAAACCGGGATTTCAAAATGGACCTGCTGTATAATGTGGATACACCTCCCCCCTATCATTCAGTGATGGTGATTTAAAATTAGAAAATGGCACAAGAATACTAAATAATTAAAGTGATAAAACTAACTGCAAATGACCGACAATATCGAACAATTTTTTAATGCATATTTGACCAGAGATGTAAGTTCTGTTTACACAGAAGATGTTCCAAAGGAAATGATGGCATCCGAGGTAAACGAAAATGGCTGGTACGAATGGAAGCTTATTCCTGGATCATTAAGTAATGATGATTACAAAAAAGTGGCTGCAGAATTTGGCACTTCGTTACCCGTTAGCTTTATTGAATGGCATAAGCGTTATTTCTTTGCTGACTGTGATTGTTCAATCGTCAGACTACCTCACTCCTTGCCTTCTCAACCGTTAGCTGAAATAATAGCCAATCTTGACTGGTACATACCTGAACAACTTATCCCACTTGGCCTGATCCCGTTTGCGAATGAAGGTAATGATGCAGGACCACTGGTATTTGATACGAGAGGCTCGGTCGAAACAAATGATTATCCGATCAGAGTCTACGACCATGAATATGATGGTGATCTCGACGGACTGAGCGACATTATCTTTTCGTCATTCAACAAGATGTTGGTATGCTTAACCCATTTTTTAAACGAAACTAATACAAGAAAACATTTTGAAGTAATCGCTGACTTTTATACTATTGACCCAGACGGTGCTGGGTCTACTGGTCGATCATATTGGGAAAGCTGGATAACAATGGGCCGGGCGAACTTTGAGGAATTTGGATATTAAAGTCAGAACCCCGGAAATGAACCGGTATAAATAATATGAAGGAAACTCTTTTGGTATTGGATTTGGACGAAACATTGCTGTACGCTACAAAAGATAAGCTGGAACAGCGGGAAGACTTTGTTGTAGGGCCTTATTATGTATATGTCCGTCCAAATTTAGACTATTTTTTATCAGAGTTGGCTGGAGATTTTAAACTGGCCATTTGGAGCTCTGCGGATGATACTTACGTGTATGAGCTCGCTGATAAAATAAAACCAGACGCTGTCGATTTTGAATTTATCTGGGGAAGATCTCGCACAACAAAAAAACGGATGAGTGTGACTGATGAATATTATTACGTAAAAAGGTTATCCAAAGTAAAACGCAAAGGCTTCTTATTGGAAAGAACGCTTATAATAGACGACACCGCTGAAAAATCAGTGTTGAACTATGGCAATGCAATCCAAATAGCTGAATTTACAGGGAACGCCAACGATGATGAGTTACTCCTATTGGCTTCCTATTTAAAGAAATTTAAAAGTGTTGATAATGTAAGGAGAATTGACAAAAGATATTGGAGGAATCAAGATATGTCCAGATAGATGATAATATTTATCTTATTAAACATTCACTGTACAAGCAACGATCGGAGTCCATGAACTAAAATCTAAAAATAGGAGAATGCAAATTATTAGAATAACCACGACTTCACTCTGCTGCATTTTGGCGGGCTTTATTTCTTCAGCTTTCATAAAATGGGATTGGTCATTTATCCTTATCCCGACATTAATCTCATTAGCTGTGTCATTGAGCAATTTTGATAGGATCAGTTTTCTTAAGAAATTGATAGGCATACTGCTCCATTGGTTTTTGAGTATTGTTATCTTTATCATCACGATTGGCATCACTGTATTTACTCTTTCTCCAATGGGAATGCATGCGATGTATGTTGGTTCGGCTTTAGCTGCGATACTATTTACACTTATTACAAATATAATTTTGCCTTTCCCAAAATTCTGGCTTTCAATGGTGGTTATATTTGGATTATCTATACTGGTATGGCCAATAGCAGATTATGTGCACGCACATCCCCTATCTAAATTCACATTACTAAATGGGCGTGAGAATATTATCACGATGTGGTGCTCACTTGTTGGATTTGGTGTTGCATTGGGTATACATCACAGGAAGTATAATTCAGATGATGACTCATCACAGCGATAAATTTATTAATTTTAGAAAAAGTCTTAGAATATGTCTGATTTCATAGCGCTGCTGCAATACAGAACAACACAAGAAGGTGGAAGAAAGACGCCTGCTTTCTCTAAATATAGACCACAGATCAAATTTGATTTTGATGAAATGCAAACATCAGGTGAACAAACATTTATCGATAAAGATACAGTGTATCCCGGAGAGGAAGTTAAAGCGGCGATTCGATTAGCGGGTGTCATATATTTTAGAGGAAGACTTGCCGAAGGTATGTTATTTGAATTTCGGGAAGGCCCCCGTGTGATCGGTACAGGAAAGATCTTAGAAATATTGAATGATACATTGAAAATAGATCACTGATCCAAGTGAAGGTGTACAATTTCCTGACGATATAATTATATCTAAAGACAATATGGCAAAAGTTATTGATTTTATCCAGCTCTCAAACAACTGGAATGCACACCCTGTATCACCGGAAGTAAACCTACAAATTGTAGGTAAAAATTTGATAATGGAGATTTATCTTAATCACTATATGTTCGATAACCTTGTCGAGGGCGATAAAGCATGTATTACATTTGAAAACTCCTACAAGTATTCATTAAACTCTTGCAATGACGAGGGGTACTATTATGGACAGTATCGGATAAATTGGAAGCAACTTAAATGGGGAGAATTCTACGAAATAATTAGCGGTTTAGATAGGAAATTGCCTAAACCGATTGTACAGTTAAGTGATGATTCAGATAATAAAAGACATTTCCTTTTCTTCTTTAAGGATGAAACTTTCGAGTGTCTAGCAGATAACTATAAGGTTGAATTTATATATGTCCAAAGATAGCGTAAAAACCAATTCAATATGTTCTTCTGATTATATAAACGGCTTCTCATTTGACTACATCGAAACATATTTCCTCCAGCGCGGAGAGGAATATCAAGCTGCGATGCAAGTGCTAAAACCTGAACACAATCGCTTAAAAGTGAGAAAACAAAAACGAAACAATCTCAACGAAAATGAAGAAATTCGCCTGATCGAGCTGAACGCTTTATTAGGTGTAACACAGTACTTAATTGATAATAAAGGTCGATTTCATTTTTCGAGTCAAAGAACCAATACATTTATACGTGGCAATGAGGAAATCAGTCTACTAAAGAATATTTTACTTACCAAAACAACTAACGTCAACAATTGGATGTGTGCCCCCATTTACAGGGATGCTATCGTGTTCTACAAAAGCTCTGGCGAAATTGTATCTCTTCTGAATATCTGTCTAAGTTGTGAGGCAATAGCGCTAGATCGTTCCAATCAGGTTACTGCCGATAGTAGCACATATGGAATGCTTAGAAAGTTTTTTAAGGAGATAGGTCATCCTGTAGAGTCATGAATTAGAAAAAGATAATTATACGTTCAATGCACAAAAGAATAATAGAAATATGTTTAATGGCCCTGGTACAATTTTCATGTACTTCGACGAACAAAGTTCCAAGTAATAGTAACGACATAGTTGTACCGACAGCCAAATTTGACTTCAAAGATACAATACCAAAAACAACCATTAAGGACACATCACTGGCATTCCCGCAAATATTTGAGGGAAGTTTCGTTAAGGCCACAAAAGTAGCACAATTCGGCACGGAAATAACTTTTGATAAGATAGTTGTAGGAAATCTAAAGGTATCTTCAGGCCAGATTATCGCGACTGATCCTGTGATGTTGAGCGATGCGCTAGCTTTTAACGAGAATTTCCCAATAGGTGAGTTTCCGGTCGAATTGGCAATGGCAAATATCAACGCTAATAAGGATCGAAGGGTCGCCTTTGCACGGGTAAAATTCTCAGATGAACCCATCCGAAAATGGGAGTTTGCCTTATTACCTGGACAGACTCCAATCCCCCTTAAATCCAAAAAAATCTATGGCTACGGAGTAGATGCAGGACTAGGTCTTTTCGTTGATCAAACAGCAAAGAATAGTCTAAATACGCTGCTCGACAAAAACTGGGACAGTATGTTCTCCGAAAAATTCGAGGATTATTTAAATTACAGTTTTCAAAATCAAAATGCCTTCTTTTTTTCCACGGGGTTTGGAGATGGTTTTTATGCTACTTACATCGGAAGAGATAGTTCAGGTAAAATTTGTCAACTATTGACTGATTTTAATATTGTACTGTGGCGGAATGTTGCAGAGTAGCGAAAGATTGAGCGTTTTATTTCTTTTCTAAGGAATCTAAATTAAGCTCGTAAACGTCCCCTAATTCACCACTGCATTTTATGAAGATATTCTTAGGAATCTCAGAAAAATCAATTTTGGTGACTAAAGATCGGTCGCATTCATTTTTAGTTGTGTTATAAAAGAACAGCTCATTCTTGTCTAACTTTATAGGCAGATCACTTGATGCTCCCAACACATAATTCCCAAAGTATTGTTTTTTATTATCATATAACAGAATTGAACCTGTAGTATGTTTATTCGGGCCCCACACCCTGCCCCAAGTTACTATGTAATACTTTTTTTGGGCTTTCGTCTCTATCTCGCCTAGATAGGCTACATCGACTTCATTCAGGTAATCCTTCTTATCACTCAGATTAAACCTGAATGTCTTCCCTACAACGTTTTTGGATAAAACAGACAATACGATATCCTCTTTATCTTGAGCTAGCCCAGTACCAGATAAACAAAAGAAAATAGAAATTATTAAAAGTTTATTCATAATTGCAAATATCCCTGTGACGTTAAAATGATGTTATTCTACCTACTTGTAAGCGGACAGCTAGAAAATAACTTAAATGTCGGTAACTTATTTTATTCATTTAGTTTTGATGACACTTTAATTTTCATGTTTACAGTATCCAAGATAAAACATCGGATATGGATATTTCTTTTTATCAAATGATTTTCCGATTGGATTTAGATAGCCCTTTGAAATCAAAATTTCTTCGCCAAGTTGTTCAACTTTGTTTCCATCATATTTGAGCGTTAATACATTACCTGCTCTCTGCCATTTGCCCGTCCTCAATTCATTATATCCGAAAGCGCCTGTCCAATGCAATTCAAATGTCTTGTCTTTTCTGAAAAGGATATAAGCTTGATTTTGAGTTCCTTCATAACAGGCTCTAAATTCAACGTCGCTTTCGAGTTTTTCTGAATCAAGCTTGTAGGGACTAAATAGCGTGTACAAAATTGTAATTGAACAAACTATTGTTGGTAAGCAAAATTTTAAAGACAAGTTCTTCTGATTGCGGATAATTTCGATAATCCCCTTGATTTCAAAAACAAATATCGTGACAAAAGTAACGGGGATTAAAGCTGTCAGACCCCAGTACACAATACCAGAAAAATACTTGTCAATATGATGGTAAAATATGGTCAGCACAAGATAAACGCTACAGATAATTGTTGTTAAGATCAGTGACCGTTTTGTCTTGGTAGTTTGTTGCATAAAATTGCTGCTTTTCTATTATACCAACTTACAAAAATTTGCAGCATCGAAAAAGCGTGAGCGGAATAATAGTTCCAAATAGTTATATTTGATAGCGGTCTTATATTTAAGAAATAAAAAAATATAGTAACTGTTCCGCTGATGGATCATGGAAAGAACAGTGCGAAATACCAGAAGATCTCTGATAAAATAATAGAACTTCACCATATTTAAAGTATAACTGAATCAATATGGATCATTTAAAACCTACACCATTATGGACATTGGTTGCTAATATCAAAGAGAACATCAGGCATGGTGAAGGGAAACTACAAACTCGTATCGGCACGAAACAGTTTAGCGCTGGTACCAAGGTGTATATTATCGATTGGTTTGCCGGAATGTGTAAAGATATTACGGTAATCGGTTTATCCCGAGATACGAAAAGGTTAATCACAATTGTTATTCGTGCTGAATGGGTAGAGAACCTCCGGGTCAAACTTTGCTATACCCCTACAGTTTGCTCAAAAATAACGGCTTACTTTGATAAGGAGGAATCTGGGATGCAGCGATATACAGAACGGTTTGTGAAGGAAATGTTTATCGGTATCCCTCAATGGAATGAACCTGAGTCAATATAATGTATAGATAATATAACTTAACAATGGCAAATGGACGAGCTTGATGATTTTACGATTGGATTGCACTCAGGAGGCCAATCAATTTCAATTACGGTAATTGGATTATTAGTTATTGATGCCACTAGCAGCTGGGATAAGAATTGGTTAAGGACTAAAATCTCAGTACAGGCTGGCGCGTTCGGTGGCACCTACAATGCAGACCTAACAACATTTGACTTTGAGAATTTTAAACAGGATCTGAATTTGCTATATGAAAATTTAAATTCCGAAATTGAATTTAAAGATTTGGAAGGTTATTTATATATGAAAATTAAAGGGAATGGGCTAGGTAACATCAATGCTGAAATAAGCTGTACTGACAATCCAGAAATCTATGGCGCTACATTGGATTTTGAACTTAATTTTGACCAGACTTATATCGAGCCAGTTCTTCAGAAATTAAATAATATTACAAACAAATATCCTATTGTTGTATAGTAAGTAAATTGTAAATGATCAGAAAAGTAATGACATGGCTCTGCTGCATTTTGGCTGGCTTTATTTCTTCAGTTTACATTAAATGGGACTGGTCATTTATCCTTATCCCAACATTATTCTCATTCGTCGTGTCATTAAGCAATTTTGACAAGATCAGTTTTCCTAAGAAATTGATAGGCATACTGGGTATGGCCAATAGCAGATTATCTGCGCGCGCATCCAATATTTAAATTAGTTGTGCTAAATGGGCGTGAGAATATCATCACTATTTGGTGCTCACTTGTTGGATTTGGAGTCGCATTGGGTATACATGCACAGGACGAAAAACATCAAAATCAGAGTCTTAAATTATAAAAAGTTAAGTATATAATATGAATAATCAATTAAACGAACTGATCGTAAAAGATAGACAAAGCTTCATCAAATTTCTTGATTTGTTGCGCCAGGATTTGCTCCAACAGCCTGAAAATTGGGAAAACAAAACTTTACCTGATTTTCTGGAAGCTTTGGCGGCGTATACAGAAGATATCCAAGGGTATTATGATAATACAGACGCAAATGTAGATGCTGAGAAAGCTGCGTGGTCAACATTTGCTGATATTTTCAAGGGAGCACAAGTTTATGAGTAATAACTAGCATTAATATCGACAAAAATTACCGAATATTATATGAACATAACTATTAGCCTGAACGGAGATTTGAACGAAAACGACATACTGAAACTTTACCAAGCCAACAAATGGAGTGCGGCCGATAAACCAGAACTACTGATAAAAGCACTCTTAAATTCGCATTCTTTGGTTACTGCCTGGGATGGTGCAATATTGGTAGGCTTGGGGAATGCCATTTCCGACGGATATCTCGTCGTTTATTATCCGCATCTACTGGTGCTACCCTCCTATCAAGGCAAAGGGGTTGGGCGTTTGATTATGGATAAAATGCAAGAGATTTATAAGGGTTTTCATATGCAGATGCTTACTGCTGATGGAAATGCTATCGACTTTTATAAAAAGAACGGCTTTGAACGAGCAGGTCAAACAGAACCGATGTGGATCTATAAAGGTAATGATCACTGAAAGAAGGTTAAGGTTATAAAATATATGACAGATTTTAAAGTAATAATACCCGATGAATCTTATTCCTTGCTTAATTTTAAACAAGATGATTTACCAGGAGTAGCCGTCGTCAATACTGCATTAAAGGAATTTGAACCAAAAATAGTTTTCGCATGGCATTTATCAATTATGATAGATCTAGACGATTTAATCGACAATGGAATGCCTTCAAAAAGTGAAATTGAAGTAATTGACAACTATGGCGATTATTTAGATAATGAAATAAAAGGAAAAAATAAGAAAAAGCCTAATGCCTTATTTCTTGCAAGAATAACCTGGAATAAAACTCGAGAATTAATTTGGAGAGTCTACGATCCTGAAATCTCAAATAGCTTTCTGCAAGAAATTATTACAGCTAACTCCTCTCCTAGACAGTTTGACTATCGAATCGATCCTGACGATAATTGGGAATTGGCAAAATGGCATTTGACAAATTGGGAGTAATAAATTCTTGAAGAATTGGATATTTAAGGAAAACATCGAAATCGCCGTAAATTTAGAGTTTTTCGACCTCTTCGACTGGAAGTCCTGTGCCCTTAGCAATATCAGCTATAGGTAGACCCATTTCCTTAAATGCTTTAGCAGTCTCAAGAGCTTTTTTACGCTCTCCTTCTGCTAGGCCTTTAGCTTTACCTTCTGCTAGGCCTTTAGCTTTACCTTCCGCTAGGCCTTTGGCTTTACCTTCCGCTAGACCTTTGGCTTTACCTTCTGCTAGGCCTTTAGCGTGACCTAAAGCTTCTCCTGATTTCTTGGCCGAATTAAATACGCTCTCAGCATCACGCTTATGTTTTAAACTTGCTTCGTATGACATTAGCTCCTCCTCCGTTAGTTTACCTATCTCTCCTATCTCAAAGATAAGACCAAATATTCTTTTATCCAAAAATGTTGGCAATCTATCCATAGTACTCAAGTGTTTAAGTAAGTACAACCACTGATCCATAACTGTCTTTAGTTCTTCCGGCTGTTTATTAAATAAGGGAAGCGAAATCATTTTATATCCCAATTTATCATAGAATATTTCTTTGGTCAATTTGTCACACAGCGCCACATCATAGAAATAAGGGCATTCTGTGACACGGGATATACCAGAACTTCCATTTCTATCCATATCAAACTCCAAAATACCAATAAAGTAAACCTCCGGTAGGTAATAATCACTACCCTTCTTACCTCGCGCTAATTGTTTATTGATGAGACGTGAGGTATAGTACACTGCACGGTCCTTAAAAAATTCTTGAAAGAGCTGCTGCATCTCAATGATGAAAACCTCACCATCGCTGCCGATACAATGTAAATCAAATACAACACGACGCATTTCCTCATAATCACCATCATGTTCTACAGGCTTATATCTTAGATCCGAAATTATCTTCTCTCCATGAAATAGACTATTGAGAAACTCAATCAGTAAGATTTTGTTGTCCTCCCTACCAAAGTAAAATTTCCAACCGAAATCGGTACATGGATCTACATACCTACCCAAATGCTTTTTTGATCTAGCCATAACATTTATTAATTGGTTATCAAGCAAATATACAATAATAAATTTAAAAATACTAAATTAATTAGCAAAAAAAAACAAAAGTAGGAAAGTAATTTATAGTGATAATCAATCGCACGAGCTGAAAAGTTATAGACAGACTAGTCTTTATTAAATTTTATGAGTTACTTAGTATGTCTTAAATTAGGGCTATAGCTTAGTAAATAATATCGATTATGTGTAAATTACTTTTAATCACTTTTCTTACCGTTTGTTGTCTTAACAGCAGCTCCGCAAATTATTCTAATAACGCTTTAGATAAAATACACAACACTTATTTTTATGCGTATATCCGGGTGGAAGGGAAATTCCTATCGAAAAAACTAAAGGTAAAAGTTGACATAGGGGATTCTGATGAGCAGATCGCGGAAGGTGAAAAGCTGTCCGAAGTATTGACCAATAAAAAATCTTATGCCTCCATATTGAACTATATGTCAAAGATTGGCTATGAACTGGTAAATACATTCGATTTAACGGATAACTATAATGGGTCGGGTGGAACTTCTGGAATTATTTACATAATGAAGAAAGCGGAGGAATAAAAGGTTAGTACTATCCCATCTTTCTCTAAACGACAGCCCACCATGAAACTGGTAATTGAATCCACCAATTTGTCCAGAACGATTTCGACTACTCTTTTGTTCAAATTCATCCATCTTTGGAGAAAACTGATATTTGAAGTCGTTTATGAAGTGGAGAATTCGTTTCAAATAGCAAAATTTGGCCAATACTAAAATCGAAATACCATAATGAACGATAAGGTAAATATTGAAAATATCAATCTTGCTGAACGAATTCGTTTAGGAGTGCAAAAGGCTTTACGAAAATTGGCAGAAGAAAGTGCTGCAAAGGAACTACTTATGAATTTACCAAAATAGTTACTTTACAGGCTCTGTAAAGCTTGCTAAATTATTTGAGATATCAGTTGTTAATTCTATTCAAAAATTTTCGATACCTCAAAACGTTTCTTCCTAACCGAAAACTTAGAAATTTCCAACGCCATTATTTTAGCCATCCAACAACTGTTTATTAATGTCAGCCCCACTATTGCCAATACATTTAGGGCCTCTGACGCTCTTCTCGTAATAAGTTCACTACTTCCATTTCCACCAATTGCCAAAGTCTTTGGAAGGTTCTCAAAAATTTGATAGTCGATATTGGCTCCAATTAATTCGTCAGTGTCCCAAAGTCTCACAAACTCTGGTCCTATAAACTGTTCAAAACCGGAGTAATTCTGTAAAAAAACAAGTAATCGTTAGGAAGATTGAAGTTCAAAATTCTTTGTATTTGTTCAATTTTTGTTTTGGCTTTTTGAGTACGTTTTGGACAATTGTATTTCAATAATAGTTCACTGACTGTTTTCATATTCTAAGTTAATATTTTTTGTAAAGTTCTATTTTTCTGTTGTCATATTGTCTCGTCCTGAAAACTTTACAGATCAGAAAATGTTTTCTTATAGCTATTGGAAGGTTGGAATTGGTCGTGGCATGCTGAAATTAATAGACTTACAGTTATTAACTTTCAAGATTATTACAAATCGTTAGGCTAAGGTATAAGTTTGAAAGAATGGTTGGATACGGGAAACCGTAGCTGATTTATTCGATAACCGCCAAGGGAAGCCATGTTGGCTAGATACTCGCTTTTTACTTTTTTATTTGCGGCAATTATATCTAAACAGCTCGGCTTTAAAAACTTTTACTTCGGTAACGAGATTTTACCGTCTGCGCCATTCTATAATCGGCTTTATATTAGCCTATACATCATTAATCGCATAATTACAGAGTAATTATGCCAGTTCTTTTAGGATCTTTGATATTGTTATCAATTGCTATAGACAATGTTGATCAACTCTCTTCTGTGCATAGGCCGCTAATTCAGTCATCCACAACAACAGCTCCTTTACAGAATCATATATGAATTATTATTGTGGTCATCATAATAATAGACTGTATACTCCGTGTTGCCGTTAAAAAGGTTACTCCATTATCGCTTCTTCTTCATAAATTGAAAGTTCGATTTGCCCTGTTTATAATTTATTGTCCCAGCCTTCAGGTCAAAAGTCAGCTGGATATTTGCTGGGTCATATCTAAAAGTATGACCTTCGTAAGCATCCAGAGGCAAAGCATGTTGTCCATCGGCTTGAAGCATCAGTAGATCGCCCTTTTTAAAAAAATTTAGGTTTAAAGGAATGTTCGGTTCAAAATAGTTTCCTATGTATTGTGCGAACATATCATCTGTGAGCTTTAATGATTTCAAGATGGGATCATGCAATGGTTCATCGCAAATGATCTTTCTAATTTCACTCTTCGGCGTATAGGTAAGGAAAGTTGAATTATTCTGTAAAACAATAATTGTCGCATCATGATCGATTTGCCGGCCAATATAAGTTTCATAGCCAGCCCAGCCCCCTGAATGATAGATCAAACGCCCATATTTCTTAGATTCTCCGATCTCCCATCCAAAGCCATAGTCTGTCTTCTCTCCGGTTGCCGTCACTCCTGATTGAAAGATTAATGCCTTATCCGCTGTATTGACCAATTGCTCGGTATACAATGCTCTATCCCATTTGAATAGATCGTCTAAGGTGGAATTGACCATACCATCTCCTACCACACCATCCAGATAATAATAATAGTGACCCTTACCGAGGCTATCAGCAGCAACTTTGTTCCCCAAACTATCTGTTACATAGCCCACAGCGTAATTTTTTAGCACACGTGGTGCATATCGACTTCGATACACGGAGGTATTCAACATACCTAGGGGGTCGAATATATTATTCTTCAAAAAGGTACCGAAACTTTCCTTTGCTACTCGCTCAATTATGAGCGCCAATAGCGCATACCCTGTATTACTGTATTCGAATCGCTCACCTGGCTTGAAATGAACTACTGGCTTATATTTCACAAACTCGGTTACAATGGTTTCATTTGTGACAAAATGACTCTTGTCCCAGTTCTCAATAAACAGATCCATATAATCGGGAAGGCCGCTGGTATGCAGAAGTAGGTGCTTAATGTTGATGTTACCATAATCGCTTAGTTCGGGAATATACTTGGACATCAAGTCATCATAGGCGAGCTTTCCGCGCTTCTCCAGCAATACTACTGCCATTGCCGTAAAAGCCTTTGACACAGAAGCAAGTTCAAATATAGTCTCTGGATTAAGACTTTCCCCGGTCGCCACATTAGCCATGCCGCGGCTTCCCCTATAGATTACTTTTCCACCTTTTGCCACCAAAACATTACCATTGAACATTTCTTTATGATGCAAAGTATTTAAGAGGCTATCTATTTTTGTCGCTTGGATACTTTGTGCGAAAGTATTCGCATAAAGTAAAAATAAGGGGGCAAAAAGCAATTTTTTGATCATCATATCTTTCAATTATGGGGCGAATATATGTAATCTTTTCTTGAATGCTGCTTACAATGCTTAATGCCAAATACCTTCTTCCAGTTATACAACATAGCCTCGCTGATCCCTATTTTTCTGGAAACTTATTCCAAATGGATTATAGTCTCGGGTAATTTTATTGCATTTTTTCATCATAAAACTTCCAATCCCCCGTTTCCTTTCCATATGTATAGATTTCGGTTTTTATCAACGTTCCCTGTTCATTCTAAAATTTCCATTCACCATTATGTCTTTTGTATTTATTATAAATCTCTAAATGTTCCAATTCGCCATTTTGGTAATAATAATTCCATTCGCCAATTTTCATTCCTGATTCATACAACTATGCGCGAAATGATGTCTGTTCGGTATCACTGCCCTGCGGTGGCAGTCCCTCCAAATCAAAAGCCTTATAGCGGTGCTTCCAATCGGGACGATCTGGATATCCCAGCAACGTGTAAACCGGATAAGAACAATTCATTCTACAGAACGTTTGGGTTTTTATTCAAATGAAAGCTGTTATTTACTCCCTGGATCTGGCTTTAAGGGCATCTTGGCACAGCGGATCACTTCAATAGATGGACATCCCTATTCAACAAACACTTTGCCATTTAAAGCATATTCTTAGCGCTATCTCTTCACTAAATCTGCAGGTATGGGTATGTTTTGAGTATAATTAACAGAATTATTTTGATAGATCAGATTTACCAATTTTCGATGTTGGCGGATTTATCAAGAATGGATTTGATCAAATCATTAAAATATGTGTTTACGTACTGATGATTTTTTTCCCCTCTAGGTTCACCATTACCCTTAAAATAAAATTTTTTCACGTTCATTTTATTCCAAGTACCGTTGTAATTCATAATTTGGGCACTAAATGTTGGGCTATTGATTCGTATCTTTCCATCTTTAAACAAAAAAGTTAAGGTATAATCCACATCATAATAAGCCTTCGAGAAACCAGAGGTTTTAAGTCCCTTATTTTTGTAACCTGCTAAAGTAATAGCCTGCCCAGGAATCAAAGTCAAGCCATCTTTGGGATTGGAGTACAAACTATTTATCGACTTAAGTACATTATCGTATAGCTCCTGCTGTTTGGCGCCTGGAACTTCTACAACAGCATAATCCTGGTTTTCTTTAGATATGAAACCGGTTGGCGCAAGGGTAAAATACTGGGAGAACGCTGAGTTTGCGAACAAAAGCATAAATATTGCGGTTACTATAATTTTCATATTTAATTATTTTAAGGACAGTTAAATAAATCAATAAACTTTTCAGTAGAAGTGATTATTGCTATCACGACTTGGTTGCAATATACACCTTTCAGTAGTGAAACACAAGATCATGGTTGATGGTTTGAAATTTCTGCGACCAAGCGCTATATCATCCGCCAAGATCGCAAAGTAGCTATTTTTTACGCCTAGGACATTCTATATATTTTAGAAACAGTTCCCTTTTCGGATATAATATAACTGAATCTATAGATTTTACTGCTTCGTCACCTAATTTAAACCGGCTTTGGATATTCCTCTATTGTAAAGACCGTTAGATTATTTGGGATAATTTTGCTCATTATGCAAAGAGTTCTTCTATGATCATTCACAGCTGATCTGTCAATGTAAAATATTTTTTTACTGCTTAGATCATCTATAGTCAAAAATCCCGTAAGAGAAAACTTTTTGACAGCTAGTACTCCATTTTCAACATCTATAAATAATTTTTTTTAAAAAACTAAACAGGACTCAATATTGTATTAATAGTACTTTTCAAAATAGGTAGTAATTAGGAAGCCTTGAGATCCTCCCAGACTCAAGGTTTTTTTTATTCCTTTTATATCGTTTTTCATCGAATATCGTCCATGTTGTATGCAGTTTTTATTCTTCAATTAAATCAAAGGAATTTATGATAATGTTTTTAGCTCCAATTTCATTAATAATATCCAACAACGCGAAAAATGTTTCGGATGTTGAAGTGCCAAAGTCTACTGTGAAAATCGTTGATTTTTCCGAAATACTGGGAATAGATACATTATGTATAGCCTCAAGCAAATCTAATTCATTAGTAGATTCATCATTGTTCTCTTTCAGAGCTGTAGTAGTCCAACTTTTTAACCACTCAAATTCTTCAAATTTTGTATCCAAAATAAATTCAACTCCGTGCCAAAATATAGGGTGTAATGCTATATTTAAATTTTTATATACAAAATTTATAGGCTGATGATTTGAAAATGTATCTGGGTATAATTCTTCGATACCATAATTTCCATCATTATTTGATAAAAAATCAGGTCTTGTTAAATTAAATAATAAGGTTTCCTCATCAGAACTTAATTTTAGTAATATTTCTTTTACACCATTACCTCTGTTTCCATAAAAGGAAATTAATTGATTAATGTAAGTATTTCTATGATGATTAATTATTTCTTCAAGAGTCATAAAATATTAGGAAAGTCTTTTTAAAATTGCATACTATAAACTCAGCGCCATTGTCACATCAGACTGACGTAGGGCAAAGTCCATCTGTGCCTCGGTAAACTTTGATCTTTTCATCGTTTCTTCTCCTATTTAAAGTTAGTAATTCACGACGAATTCTCTATTTTTAAAATGTACTGTTTTGTGGGGGGAGGTCAACATTATATCTTTGATAGTATTAAAATCTGAATAAGCATGAGAAAGGTAACTAAGGCAATCAACACGACGATTGATAGATTTTCCGAGCACACAACATATTGGCAACTTGGCGATACTGTACTAACTGTGGCGCTATTATGATATTAAATTCAAAATAACTGCGATTTAAAATGTTTCAACAATTTAAAAATACATTTCAGCTTGATACAGATAAATGGGATGATTATACAAGCTGTTTTAAGCGTATGGAGACTCCTGCCAAAACCATACTTTTAAACGAAGGTGAAGTCTCTAAAAGAATGTTCCTGATTGAAAAAGGTTGCATCCGTGTGTGGTTCAATGGCAATGGAAAAGATATCACGTGCCAGTTTTTCCTGGAAAATGAAACAGTTGGCTCCATCGAAAGCTTCCGGAAAAATATTCCGAGCCCTACAAATATTGAAACTATTGAGCCGAGTATTTTATGGTGGATACACAAAAGAGATTTGGATCGGATAATTGAGGAAATCAAAGAAAATCCTCATTTGAGGGATATGTTTATTGATAAAATTTTTGATCGGACTTTCGATTATATGAAATATTTCTTCTCAATGGTCAGGGATACCCCACAAATGCGGTATCTAAATTTATTAATAGAAAGACCTGAAATTGTAAAACGAGTTCCACAGCATTATATCGCCTCCTATCTGGGAATTTCTACCGTACACCTAAGCCGGATCAAAAGTAAAATATTGAAAAAATAGATTTGATAACAAATGTTATTGCTGAAGGTTATGCCAGTCTCTAATTTTGTCTTAAAATTATTAAGATGAAAGCAGCAGTAGTATTCCAAAAAGGTGAATTGCCAAAATATACAAAAGAATTTCCGGAACCAAAGGTTCAGAGCGAAAATGAGTTATTGATTTTGGTAAAGGCATCTGCCGTAAAAAACCTTGACAAAATGCAAGCGAGCGGTAAGCATTATTCCACACAGAACGAAATATTTAAGGAAAAGGTTGTCGGTGGAGATGGCATCGGTTTTCTGGAGGACGGAACTCGGGTATACGGAATAGGTATCAGTGGAATGATTGCAGAAAAGGCAATCGTAGATAAAAATAGAATAGTGAAACTACCGGGAAACATTGATGATGCAACGGCTGCCGCCCTACCAAATGCAGTAATGGGTTCCGCCCCTGCATTACTTTTCAGGGCTGGCTTAAAAACAGGAGAAACTGTTTTAATCAATGGTGCGACAGGTGTCACAGGGAAAATTGCTGTGCAGATTGCCAAATTTTACGGCGCAAAAAAAGTAATTGTAACGGGTCGAAATGAATCGGCTTTAAAAGAATTATTGGCCTTAGGTGCAGATGAAATTATCAACCTTAAACAGGAGAACGAAGCCTTTTTAGAACAATTAAAAAACAGCCACAATCAAATTCCGATCGATGTCGTTATTGATTATTTATGGGGACAGAGTGCAGAACTTATTTTATCAGCACTGAAAGGTAATGGCTCGTTTTCGCACCGTACACGTTATGTTACCGTTGGAGGGATGATGAGCGATACGCTTACATTATCATCTTCTGTTTTACGCAGTACTGATATCCAAATTTCAGGTTCTGGCCTTGGATCATGGACCCGAGAAGAAATAAAGCTACTTATTGATAAAATACTTCCCGAAATGTTCCAGCTTGCAGCTGAGGCTAAACTAACGATTGATACAGTAAAAATTCCGCTAAAAGACATCGAAACAGCTTGGGATATTAATATTGATGGAGGAAAACGCTTGGTTATCATCATCTGATAATCCTGTAGTATCTTTGTCTGTACTTTATTTGAAAAAAGTTAAAAAGAGAAACTCATTTTCAATATTTCTATGATAATAACCCTATTTATTATTTTGAGGACTTTGATGCAGATAGCCTCTTATATTTCAGGTTCACATCTGGCGGTAGATGGCGGTGTTACATTCGCAGATAAATATGCGTAGTTTATGATATACTTAGTGTTATCCACTAAGTATATCATATCTAATCTTGGAATTAGAATTTAAAACGCCATCCGCTGAAGCTATGATTTAGTATTACTTAGCAAGCTAACAAATTCCTTTACAGATTGGCCACTTATTTGGTTTTATTCTAGTATAATAATATTTTTTAAAACCCTAAAATTTCTGTTGTCAATACTATTTAGTTAACTACTCTCAATTATCATAATCCTGTTTCAAAGCTTATAAAAATAGGATCTTATTGGCAAGAAAAAAATACCGCTTAATCCAGGAAATGCAAAGTAGATATTTTCTTAAAAGATTAAGAACACAATTTTCTAAAATAAGCCTTATTGTTCATTATACATCTATTTTAATCTTTAGCTTGTAATTTTTAAAGACTGGATTTGATCACCAACAATATTAAGCTTATAGCTCAATACAATAGGACTTCCTGGAAAGTTACCTGAGACTTCCGCGTTCAAAATACTTTCATCCTCATTCTTCTCAAAGCTGATAGGCTTCATAATTGACTTATAGTTTTTGTTTGCATTTGAAATCCATTTTTCGATCTCTTTTCGTCCCCTGTGCATTTTGCCCTCATCATAAACTACTGCTGCCATTATATATTGCCCCAGCCTTGTGGTGTGCTACGACCTGTTGGCATATGATTTAATTAAACAGTTGGTATTGTTCCGCCATCGATTACAAATTCGGTTCCGGTGAGATATCCTGCTCGTGGTGATACTAAAAACCCTACCAATTCTGCAACCTCTTCGGGTTTTGCCGGCCGGCCAAAAGGTATTCCGCCCAGGCTGTTCATGACCTGTTGGATTGCTTCCTCAACACTAATACCGGTTCGCTCAGAAATTTCCTGCATCATTCCCGTTGCACCGTCTGTCTGTATCCAGCCCGGCGAAACTGTTAAAACCCGTACTCCTTTTGGTGAGACTTCATTTGATAGATTTTTACTATAATTTAGCAATCCTGCTTTTGCTGCCGCATAAGGTAAAGTTGAATCGTGTAGTGGTAACCTCGCTTGTATGGAAGCGATATGAATAATGACACCATTTCCCTTTTCCAACATATGAGGCAAAAAGCCTCGGTCTAAACGGACCGGCGCAAGCAGATTGGTATGAATAGCCTTTTCCCAATCTTCATCGCTCAATACTGAAAAACCTCCGCCTTGTGCATCTGAACCGCCAAGGTTATTGACGAGTATATCCAGCCTTCCAAATTTTTGAAGAACTTCTGTAACTATCTTTTGGGTTCCAGCAGATTGGCTTAGATCAGCAGAAATAAAATGTAAGTTGTCGTTGGCTTGTTCAGGGGCATTTCTTGCCGCAATAATCACTGTTGCGCCTGCATTTAACAAGCGTTCAGCTATTGCCTTTCCCGCGCCTTTTGTACCACCTGTTACCAAAGCAAGTTTACCCGATAACTCCTTGTTGAAATCAACTATATGTTCCATTATTGAAATATTTTTATACAAATTTCCGACCTATAAACAGTTTACACAAGTACGGAAAAACGAATTGCATAGGGATAAATTTATCCCATATTGTATATTTTCGAACATTGATTTAATTTTGGAATATGTACGAAAAGAAAATACCGTTAAGTCTCAACTGTGGTTTAGACCTGATTGGTGAAGTTCTCTATGGTAAATGGAAAATACGATTATTGTGGTTTATCAGTGAAGGGTACAAACGCCCAAGCGAACTCCAGCGCAAAATACCGGATGCTTCACGAAGAGTTCTAAATGTTCAGCTAAAAGAACTTGAAGAGCACGAATTGGTTGCAAAAGTTATTTACCCTGTTGTACCACCTAAAGTGGAATACAGTCTTACAGAATTTGGGAAGACTTTAATCCCTGTAATTTCTGCACTAGGAAATTGGGGTGATGAGCATCAGGAGCGTCTAAGGAAAGTAATTTTGAAATAAAACGTTCAATTTCCCCGAGAGAAATTCAAAAAAATGGCGTGCTAAATATCAAAATAAGTCGATTCTAAATGAAGAATCGACTTATATACATACGCTAGAAAAGGTTTGTTCTACAAAAAAATCGTCGTTTTAATGCGGTATTGGAATTTCCGTTCTTCTTTTAATAAGATGGAAAGGAAGTACTACTTTTAACATCATTTTGATTTTGTCTTACAATAGGCTTCCTCAAGAATTTTCAGTCGCCCGCTTTTTATCGCAATTTTCGCAACAAAACTCAGAAGAGGTTCTACAATTTTCATTACTCCTACCATCTTGGAGTTATTCAGATAAATGAACAGAGCCAGATCTGAAAACTTCTTTGGAATTCCATTCTTGTCCGTGAGGCCATCCTTTGCCAGACCCAGTAGAATCAGTGCGGCCTTTTCAAATTCAATATTTCCAGGATCGATGGTTGTCCGTAACCGGCACACGCCTTTAGACCTATTATTAAAAAGATGTGTTTCAGTAGCCGATATGATAATCTTATCCCCCGGCTTGAGTTGGTAAAGTTTACCGTTTCTACCCACTTCCAGTTCTCCTTCTAGGACTTCAAACCTTTCAGAGAATAAAGTATGATAATGCCATGGAGTTTTTGCTCCAGGGAGTAGATCACATTCACTTATAGTAGGGCCTCCATTGGCGGCAGACTGAATAAGATTAAAAGATACTTGATTATAAGGATTGTTGGTTCTCTTTTTTTGCATTAAAAGCACCGGTCCCACTATAATGCAGATCAATACTGCCATCAAATGAGCTATGCCATGCTGCCAGCCGCTGCCATTTTTGCCCATTACGATCATGAAATCGCCTAAGGGCACGACGGTCGCTGCTAGCATTGCTATGGCCAGTGCTTTCCTTTCATTTGCCAGTACTAAAAGAACCAGTAGAATACCGGAAAATAGATCGCGAACTCCTTTGATGTAGTGAAAGGAATAATCAGCATGTGTATTAGTAGAGATACCGTAATCGAATTCAGCGTTAAGCGGTGAAAACAAAAATCTTAGACCTATAAATAGTAATCCTATTCCGGTCAAAAATGAAATGATGTAACATATCCTTGTTGCCATAATATATAATTTTATTGATAACAAAGTTATGTGGACCGATTTCACTATTCATGCACCTAAGTTAATAACTCAATCCCTCCTCGTATTTCGGCTCCGGATACGGCTTAGCGATTGTGGTTTCACCCCCACATACGAAGCAATATAATATTGAGGAATTCTTTGTACCAGCTCAGGATATTCTTTTATAAATTTCTCATAACGAATTTCGGGAGAATCAGTATAAAAAGAATTAAGTCCTTGAAGGGTTTGGACAAAAACCTGCTCTATCACTATTCTACCGAAACGTTCGCCATTCTTGATCTCAGAATAAAACATTTGAAGATCATTATAAGAAATTACCAATAGTGTACAATCTTCAAGAGCTTGAATAAGCTGCCTAGATGGTTTTTGGGGAATAAAACTTTCATTATTGCAGACAAAATCCATTTCTTTACCAAATCCATAAGTCTTCTCTTCCCCATCATTGTTGATATAATACTGCATAACACCGCTGATAATAAAACCAACATAACGGCAAACGTCCCCTTCACGCAAAAAATAATCTCCCTTGCGATATTTCTTTTCCTTAAAAAGTTTCGAAATCAGCTCCCTATCTGCTTGATTAATGTCTATTGCATCTTCAATCGTTTTTAATAATATATTTATCATAATAGCGGCTTATTGGTTCTTTAAAGATCGTAAAAATTTTTATGCCAGGATCAGGAATATGGAAATGTACATTCCCTTTAAGTGATTTAAGATTAGCCAATTTTTATGGTCTCTTATACGCAACTCATGAATTACTTCCCAACAATCACTTTTCGATGTTCAGTTCCCCATTCGGCCAGAGTATTGATGATTTTTTTTAGCGTCAAACCGTATTCTGTTAGTTGATATTGAACCGTTACGGGTTGCGTGTCGAGAACTATCCGTTTAATGAGCTGATTCATTTCCAATTCCTTTAACTCTTTACTAAGCATTTTATTGGAGATTCCTTTCACATCGTTTAAAATATCAGAAAAACGCCGTTTGTTGTAATAACAAACTGACGATATTATTGAGATTTTCCATTTGCCATTCAACACATCCATGGCATCGTGGACAGCCATTATCTGCTTTCTGTTTGTATCGTTATTCGAGCATTCTATTTCCATAATAAGTTACCTTGTTACCCAAAAGTTACTGTTACTTTTAGTTACAAAGTTACCAAAATAAATTTAATCAATTTAAATTTGCATAGTTAAAGAAATCGATTTCAAAAACAAACAGTATAAAAAGTCTTGACTAGAATAGAATTTTCAATCATTAAAAATTTAAAAAGATGAATTTCTCAGATAAAAATGTAGTAATTACCGGCGGAAGTGCAGGAATTGGATTCGCCACCGCTAAAACATTTATTGAAAAAGGAGCTAATGTATTGATAACAGGCCGAAATACCGATACCCTGCAAGCAGCAGCAGAAAGTATAAATAGCCCAAAACTGAAGACCTTGTCTTCCGATACGTCCAAACTGGCAGATATTACACGATTGGCAGAAACAGTTGCAGCTAGCGGAAACAAAGTGGATGTGCTTGTACTGAATGCGGGAATAGCCAAGCAATATTCAATTGAAGATACAACCGAAGAGGTTTTTGATGACCTTTATAACATCAATGTCAAAGGACTATTCTTTACGTTGCAAAAATTAATCCCTCATTTATCAGAAGGAGCTTCCATTGTTCTTATCTCATCTGGAGTCTCTGTGAGCGGGTATGCACAAATGGGTGCTTATGCAGCTACAAAAAGTGCAGTCGATGCGATTGCACGTACCGCAGCTACGGAACTGGCAGACAGAAAAATCAGAGTAAATGTGGTTGCTCCCGGATTGACCGATACACCTATGAATCAGCAAACGCCTGCAGATATAAAAAATGCCATAGCAGCAGCAGTTCCATTGAAACGAATCGGACAAGCTGAAGAAATTGCTAACGCAATTGTTTTCTTGTCTTCAAACGAAGCCTCTTATATTTCAGGTTCATATCTGGCGGTAGATGGCGGTGTTACCATTCGCAGATAAATATGCGCAGTTTATGATATACTTAGTGTTATCCACTAGGTATATCATATCTAATCTTGGTTAAGATCATTGCTAATTTGCAAAAAAGAAAATCTATCTCGTCGACCCGCTATCCGTAAATGGTCGGATCGGAGGTACTCGAGAGCGATCCGCCAATTTTCCAAAGCAACATATGGTCTTCTGCTGGTAGTCTGTTGTTTTTACCCTATGATGCTAATCAGATAAAAAGGCCTATTCCAGACAATATTCCCCGATTGTCGGGCAAAGGATTTGCAAACGGTGCTTACCTCCGATTTGGGAAAGGGAGGATTGTGATATTTACTTCCAATCCCCAGTTTCCTTTCCATCTGTATAGATTTAGGTTTTTATCAGCGTCCCCTGATCATTATAAAATTTCCATTCACCATTATATCGTTTGTACTGGTTATACATTTCTAAATGTTCCAATTGTCCATTTGGGTGATAATAATTCCATTGTCCCGACATTTTTCCATTTTTCCAATACCACTTGCTTTCACCAATTTTCTTTCCACTTTTATATGTGTTGACCGTTGACAACTTTCCATTGTCAAAATAGATGTTTGCTTCGCCAGTCAACTGTCCATTTTTATCTAAATAATATACTTCCTTAATCTGACCGTTGTCGAAAAACGTTTTATGCTCCGTGAATTGTCCTTTACAATAAAAGAAAATGTGTAAAATAACGAGTAGAAATAATAGTTTTTTCATCCTGTATACCATTAATTTTTATTTTAGTTGACGTTTTACATGCTGAATACTATTCCGCCTTCGGATTATTCCATATAATCAGTATATGGTTATCTTGCAATTCAACTGCAAGCATCCACAAAGTTTTACTGAAATCTGATAACTTCTCTTTTTTAAAAGCACTAAGAATTTCTTTTAACTTTTCTCTATTACAGTCTGCTTTTTTATTATTGACCAAAACCATTCCAATGTTTGAATATGATACATATCTATTGTTCTTTATAGTTTGATACTTGCCAAATGCCTGTCTTAATATACTTGAAGCTCATTGCTGTTTTTTGGGCGATACAGATATAACTGAATGTATGTTGTAGTACCAACTCCTTTATCTTTTCGCTTAAAACCTCCCCACAACGCTGATTTTTCATTGTTAATTTTCTCTAAGCACACCAGTTTTCCGTTAGCATAAAAAGTCATTTTATATTTTTCAATGGGTTTCAGATCAAAAAACTCCAAATCCTCATCTGTTCGGAATTGATATTCTTTGTCCCAGTTGTTTTTTATTTTTTCGGGAGAAAGATACATTTGCTGTGCAACTCTCTTTTCTTTTTCATAAACAGCATTCGCCAAATCGTCTTTCGTACCTTTCATATAAATACCTCTTATCTCATTGTATTTTGCAGCAACTTCCTTTTCTAATGCTTGTAAATGGTCTTTATTCTTTGTAAAAAGAACTTCAGCATTATCTAATGTGTTTATTTTGTAGGGAACTTCGGCGTCAAAAGTAAAACTGTCTTCAAAAAAAATCTTTCCGTCAAATGCTGAAACTTCTCTACCTTCCACTAATTTTTGTGGAGTGGTGTAAGTAGTCACTTCTTCCTCATCACCCCAACTGCCATCTGTAGCTATGAAGGATTTTTCGATTTTGATTTGAACCCCAGAGTTTCTCATCAATGATGAATGCATTGACTTTGCATTTTGATTAAATCCGGGAGAGAGACGAATGGTGATTTTTTGCGCGCCTTTTTGTGTGATGTCCCAATTCAAAGGGAAGTATGAACCTGATAAACTTCCTCCTGAATTATCTTTGTATTTGATAACGGGAACATCGTTGATAAGAATTTCGAACGAGCAGTTACTCGTGGATATATTTGCGCCATAATGCGGTTCTTTATCGAAGTGCTTTATTTCGGTTCCTATAGCATAGATATCTTTTGCTGATTTTGTGCTTTTATTCTGCCCATTACAGCTAACAGATAGAAGTATTAGATTTATAAATAAAAATATTCCCTTAAATTTCATCATACTTATAATTTATTCTATTTGCCTGCGGAATTCAGTGAGCCAATTATCGTCATTGAACTGTACTTCTTTGCGATATACTCATCATTATCTTGCTTATCCTATTTGTTTTTCATGGATAGATTTTTGAATAAATTTAAAGTTTTACTGCTTAGGTGATTCCTATAATTACAATTCGCTGGATGCGCTTTATTATTCGTTGCGGTCGGCCTGTTTTTTGCTAGGGAGCAAAGCAATTTAAAATTAGGAAAGACTAAATTTTAACGTTTTTTTGATTTCTTGCCGAACTTGCGGTTATACCAAATAATAAAACCTGTTACAGGCAAAGAAGCCCCAATAAGACTGGCAAAAAAAGCGATAATCTTCCCAGGAAAGCCCAAGATCCTTCCTACGTGGATATCATAGTTCATTCTTCTGATTTTAAGCCCGGTTTCCGCCTCCTCAAAGCTGGCAGAATAATAAGCAGGGCGCACAATTTCCTTAACCGTGTAACGATCAAAACAGATGTTCTGATTCGCGTAATAGCTGTTCAGCTTCGGATAAACATCAATCTCAATTGCGGCCTTCACATCGAGGCTATCCGGCATCCTAAAAAAATATCCTGCACTCCCAGGAAAACGTTTTCTGACCTTTCCCATTGCATGATCAAGTGCCGCCTCTAGTTTAAGTGTTTTTACTGCTGTACTATCAGATACTGGCGCCGACCATTCGGGCATGCTGGTGCCAGTAGTAGCTAGGTAAAGACCATTGCTATACCATTTTATCCCATAGATCATCCCTGTGAGGGATAGAAGCAATAATATCAGTAATGCATAAAATCCGAGGACATTATGCAGGTCGATATTGATACGTTTCCATTTTGCATCCCACTTGATCTTAAAACTCTTGTTGCGGGTAGAGCGGTTCCATTTCTTTGGATACCACCATATTAGTCCTGTAATGAGTAATACAACAAATATTAGTGTCCCATAGTTCACCACTGCCCTGCCCAATTTAAACGGCAACCACAGGTTTCTGTGTCCGCCTTCTATCCAGTAGAAAAAAAGTGTAAGACGATCTTCAAGGATTCGCTTATAGAGCACTTTGCCGGTGTAGGGATCTAAAAAAACAAGAAGTGGGTCATTTCCCCACTTCTTGATCAATACCTCAACTGCTGAACCGTCCTTATAAAAAACGGTATTAATAGGCTCCCCTGGATAAAGTCTGTGTACGATACCACTGATATCAGATGGACTGATGATCACTTTATGCTGCTTATCCACAACAATAGGCGGTTCGATGAGGTCCCTAATATCATCTGCAAATACCCATACAGCTCCGGTCAGGCATACCACCAGCATAATGATTCCTGAAATAAGCCCTAGCCATAAATGCAACCAGTTATTGATTTTCCTGAACATGCTGTTAATTAAATCTTGAAATCCAGTTTACATTGTCTACTCCTTTAATCTCTAGCCCTTTGGTCAAGCTGCCGGTTGTAATATCATAGGTGTAAACAAAGTTTCCACTGGTAGAGGAAGCTACAGCAATATAGGCCTTTCCATTCTCAACCAGTACAGGAGAGGCATGTACGACCTTGCTTAAAGGCAGGTTTAACTTCGTTTTTGTTTTAGCTACGACGTCTACCAGATAATATTCGAAGACATCGGTTGAAAAATAGTCCTGAAAAGTTTTTAAAAGATCCGTTCTTCCTAATCTGGTAATAGCTTTTCCATTACCCAAATCCCAAAAACCATAAAACTCTCGGTTGCCGGAACTGATTGCTGAAAGATCGAAAAAGTAGGAAGTATCAAATTTATTTTCGCCAGCTTTAATTCTGTATACCGCGCTTGGTTTATTTGGCGTCACAGCCCACCTATCTCCAGTGTTGGTCAACATATAGATATCCCCGTTAAGCAATGCCGTTGAAGGGATGACAGCTGAAAAAGAGCCCGCATAAGCTGAACGTGTATCAGTTGAGATGCTCAGGTTGGTCATCGCCGGATAATCTACAGAGGCCAGATAGGATACTTCTGTTGAGGTCCAGTCTGAATTGTAAACCGTATATGGCAGATATAAACGGCCATTCCGGAGTATACAACCGTTCAAATAAATCGCCTTATCTCCTGTCGCCAGACCGCTAAAGGAAAGGTTACCCGTTTTAGTCACTGTCATAGTAGACACATTAACGATGCTATAGGTCATTACATTATTGGGAGCTGTGGTAATACCATTCCAAACGATAAGCGTTTCATCGTTGATCCAATAAGAATACAATGCTGCGCCTGTTACTGCAACTTGCCCAGATGCTGTTAGCAGATTGTTTTCATACTTGTATTTGGTTAGGGTTCCGTTGGCAATATTATAATAATTACCTTTTTTGAACAGTCTGGCAGTTCCAGTTACTTCTGCACCTTTTCCTACTGCAGTAACCGATCCGCTTGCCAGCGTACCCGAACTCAGAAAATAAAGTGCTGAGGGATTGGTGACCTCGCCAACAATGGCATAGGCATTACCGTCCTGACTCTCGCCACCTTCCTGGCTCCCATCGGAACTTTTTTTACAGGAGGATACTGAAACGGCGAGACCTAGGACGACAAGGAACAGTTTGCTCAAGGTAGTTTTTGTTTTCATTTTAAGATGGTTTTTATAGTAAAGAATGATTAAATTATTTAATAAAGTAGCGGAGTTTGACCAGAAATGATCGCCCCGGTTTTTGTAGCCTAAAACTGTCATAGGCGGTTTCATTAAAGATGTTTCTCGACTCTAGGGAGAGGTTGTATCGCCCTTGGTGAAAAGAATAGGTTAGCGTAGCGTTATGGATGGTCTGCGTGGGGATGCGACTTTTGCCCTCCGTAAATCCACGGCTCGGCCAGTTGAGATAAAACCAGTGAGTATATTGGGTAAACCAGTTAAACTGAAGCCGGGTGTCTTTACCAAAGAGGTCATTTTTCCCTAAACCTAAATCTGCATTTCCAAAAAGCCAGGGCTGGTTGGGAATCCTATCTTCAAAAACGGTTGAGCTCTTATCTGCATTGAGGGCATTCATATAACTACCGTTCACCGTAAAATTCAGCCAATCTTGATAGCCATATTTCAGCTCTCCATCAAAACCTGTGATATTGACCTTGCCGATATTTATAAAGGATGAATATATACCGCCCGGGACTGCGTTGATAAAATCTTTTGCACCACGATAGAAACCGGAAGCTTCAGCCGATAAGTGATGCTCACCGATCTTTATGCCATAATAAATGCCAAAGTTGTAATTATCGCTTTCTTCGGGCTTCAGCTGGGGATTGGCCAATACTGTTATCCCATCACCAAAAAGTTCCTCCACATCTGGTAAACGGTAAGCATGTTCGAAGGATGCCTTAATACCTGCTCCGTCCGTTAGCTTAAACCGTGTAGCGATTCCATAACCATAATAATCCTTACTTTGATCGGCCTCCTCTTTTACGTATCCGCTACCGTTATAATAAACAGCCGATCGGATATAGGAATGGATATGGTATTGCTTGGCAAAGACCGATGTCGTTAACCTTTCGCGCAATAACCGGTTTTGCCAGGACAACCCAAGAACACCCTTATCAAGCTTATTGGGTATATCCAAAGGGTTATTTTCCTGCCCCGCCCCTTGGTAGGTGTTGATTCCCGTTCTCCGACCAGCAGTAAGAGAGTAGTTCAGGTCAATTGAATTGCCGGTATTAAGCGCATAAGCTGCATTCGTCCGGATAACAAAAAATTTATTGGTATATTTAAAAAGGGAGAAAGCGCCTTGTTCGGCAAAGTTTTTATCTGTAGAGATGATATCGCCATCCCAGTTATATTTTGCCGCCGAGGTATCAACGCTCGTAGTCCTGTCTTTAGCATAGGATGCAAATACGCTCACATCTAGTCCATTTAAGAACAGATCTTTTTTCTTATACTTTAAGCTGGGCATAAAAAAGTTGCCGCGCGAATGTACCTGACCAAACACGATATCTTGTTGTGCCCCCGTCTGCCTTTCCTTATAGCCCGAAGAGTAGAGCGCTCCCAGGAGTAAAATATCAGCCCACGCTTTATTCCTGAAACCCATTTCTACCTGCCCCATTGTTGACCGAAAGGCATCATGGAAGCGTTTAGCATCCTTGACCTCATTTCCGCCTGAAGCCAGTCTCACCGTCACATCCCGCATCAGGTAATTGTTGTCTGAATAATTGTAAAAACCGCCAGCATTAATTGTAAAACCGGTTTTAACATCGGTGTAGCGTCCGCTTAAAGCTGCACGGTGGGTATTAAAGGAACCATAACTATAACTGGCATCGAGGTATTTTTCAACAGTTTGATTGGTGACAATGTTAACAGCTCCACCCAGCGCATCTGCACCCAATTCTACCGGAACCACCCCTTTATACACTTCTATGCGCTCCGCAAGATTGACAGGAATATTATTGAGTGACATCGAATTGCCGAAATTCTCCATTGGGATACCATCAATAAAAAATTTCACCTGTTTTCCGGAGAGGCCATTGATCGAAAAATTAAAATCCGACCCCAGGCCTCCACTTTCCCTCACCCTGACGCCGGTGCTGCGGCTCAATATCTGGTTCAAATCGGAAGTGGTATTGGCCAGTGATTTGGTCTCGATTGCATTTACATTAAATCCGCTCTGGACAAGCTTTGTTTTTTCGGCCATACCAGTAACGTCAACCACTTTCAAAGACCGGGAATCTGTTTCTAGCATAATGTCGACCTTCGAAGTATCCGATGGCTTCAGTACGATCTCCCTCTCCTGACTTAGGTAACCTACGGCACTCACCTGTATCACATACTGCTGAAAAGAGGGTAACTTTAACTGAAAACTACCATCAGTAGCACTTACAGTTCCGATTTGGGTTGACTTAACAAATAAGGAAGCCCCTTCAACGGCTTGGCCGTTCCTATTTGAAACTTTTCCGCTGATTTGCGGCTGGGAAATTTGGGCAATAGATAGAAAATTTACGGAAAATAGAAGCCCCGTCAATAGAAATTTATTAATTTGCATTGATTTTAATTGTCATACGTTAAAATTAACCCGGTTTACGGGATTGGCCGTACTGTTACCAGCAGTGCGGCTATTTTTCATCTTTATATCTGTCTTAACTCATTGTTTATTTTTATAGCCAGGTTTAAGGGTAAATAATCTTCCATATAGCGCTGATCGACCACGATTATATCGGGCGATAAACTACTCATTTTAAGGGCAACATAGCTTATCCCTTTTTTGCAGATAAAGTTCTTTGTGGGATTGCCAGAATCTGAACATGCAGAGGCAAAGTCCAGAACGACATCCTCAATGGAATGGTTTTCGATAAGAATCACCTCACAAAAGGAAACATTACCTGACGAGCTGTTGATCCTTGCCTTGATATCGCCTTTGGGCAACGCGGTCAGAATAAGTCCATTTATATTATGTGCCTTGGCAAACTGCCCATTGAGATTTTCAATACGCACCAATTGCGGTGTAGCCTTAAAAAAACCGATGCGGTTGATCACAATGGTACTCGTGGCAATCAGTAAAAGGCTTGCCGCCACACTCAGCCACAAGGACTTCTTCCTAAATCTCTTTACGGGAACGTCTTTTAAAACGGTGTTTTTCTGAAGCCTATCCCAAAGCAGCCCTTCAATCTCATCTTCCTCTTCGGAACTGTGCTGGAAGAAGATATCTTCATCTTGACCTTCCAACCATGCCTCAACAGCAGCCTGTTCCTCAAGAGAACACTTGCTCGAATGGTAGCGCTTTAAAAGTTCTTCTGTAATCTGAATATACTGCATCTTATAATAACAGTCGATCTTACCGGCATTCTCCCCTACGCCTTATTTAGATTCTTTTCAAATAAATTTAAAAACGTCATTTAAACGCTAGAAAGAGCTATATTTTCAAGTTTATTTCGGAGATGTCAACAGATAGGATGATTTTGGAGATATTTCGCCCTTGATTAACGCACCTTTTTTGAGTGTATCACTAAGGGCATCGTAAAGATATAACTGCGCTGTGCCTTCGCTACCATTAACAATAAAATAAGCCTGCTTTTCGATGTTTCCACCACTTGTTCCCCATACAAAGCTGGGCTGGAACTGATCCTTCAATAAAAGGCGTAGTGTCTGTTTATGTACATCTGCCAGATAAAAATCACTCCTACCCGTACTGGGATAGGAAATAGTAGCAAGGATAACTTTACCAGGACCAGCTTGCGCAATTCCCAGGAGATGCATACCTTGGAGCTTTTCAGAAAGATTAAAAAAATAGTCCTTATCGAAACTTGCCTTCCCTTTTCCAACGCGATAAAAGGCTGTTGGCGCTGTGGGATGATTGCCATGGTAAAATACGGGTGAGGTCAATACATAGAGATCCCCATAGGCACCTTTGAAAAAACTGAACATGCCGTTCACACCGGCTCCCGGAAAAGCTGAACGGATATCCCGAGATACCGATAAAGGTCTCATACCTTGAGGATCTAACACAGCAAAATACGATGTATCACTACATTGATCATAATCGGCCCCGAATGAACTATAGCCTACATAAAATCTTTTGTCGCTTAAAACCCCAAAATTATCACTCAATGACTGCCCTTTAGCGACTGGCAATTTAAAGCTATCGGTTTTGAGCAGCTGCATAGACTTGGTATCAAACATAGCATAACGTGAAATATTCTGACTGCCGCGGCCACTGATGAGCATGCGCCCACTATCCAGATCAGCTGCGTAGGATATGTATTCAAATCCCTGTAATTTTAGTGATTTTTTGGCCGTTATCCCTTCTTGAGTATAGGCGAATTTCTGAAGAATGCCTGTTTTCTTATCCAAACTTAGCGCAAAGCTATCACGCAAGATCACAGCAGACCCTAATTTGCCACTGATATCAGCTCCGTCGCCAGCATTGATCACCGTACCAGAATCCAGGCTATTAAACCATACTGCCCGGTCTTTGTCTCTGTTGCCTTTTTCTCCATTGATGATCAATAGATATTTTCCAGCATGTTGGTCTTTGGATTTCTCAGGTCTGCATGCAATGGCTAAAAAGGGGATAAAGGATAAGGCCCAATATTTTCTGTAGCTGTTAAAGCATTTGAATTTCATTCATTTCTATATTTATTCAGTCCCAATCGCAGGAATGAAAGTGCTTTGGTAATCTGGTTTTCTACCGTTTTTTCCGAAACCAACAAAGCCGATGCAATTTCGCGGTTATTGAGACCACTCTCCCTACTGAGCTTATAAACTTCCCTGCAACGCTCGGGAAGCTTTTCAACAAGCAGATTTACTTCAGTGGAAAGAAGGTTATATGCAACTTGCTTTTCTGTTACCGATTCTGATTCATTGACATATAAAAGCGAGGCTTCCATATTCCGTTCTTGCTGGATCCGTTCACGAAAATAACCAGATATTTTGTATTTAATAGACCTGACCAGATATTTTTCTATTGAATCGGAAATGACAAGTTCTTCACGTCGTTCCCATATTGATCTGAAGACATCATGTACCATATCTTGTGCCAGATCACTGTCTGCCAGTTTTTGGTGGGCTAAGTAATAAAGCTTTTTCCAGAATTGTCTGTATATCATTTCAAAGCTGTCTTTGTCAATGCAAAGGCTGCTTGATTTGTCAATATCTTTGGGCCTGGATAACATGAGTAAATGAAATAAGGGTCCTCAAAGTTAGAATTATTTATTCTAATTCCAAATAACGATCGTCATGCTAAATGGAGCTCCGTCGTAATCTCAAAACTTTATGAACTTGGCTTTAAATATCCTCAGTACTACCACCAGAGAAATCGACATAACTCGCTCCTAAAAGGCAAGACAGTGGTGCCAATCACAAAACAATGGTGCCTATGACAACATTAGCAGCTATTGGAGGGCTGGAATTGGTCGTGGTTACTATCATGGCATGCTACTTTTCAATCGGGCAAGGTTAATACCCAAGCCTAATATACATTATTTATGCTGAATTAATATATTTACAGATATTAACTTTCAAGATTATTACAAACTGTTAGGCTAAGGTATTGGTTTGAAAGTAGGACTGGTTACGGGAAACCGTAGCTGATTTATTCAGCGGTTTTAATAAGTTAATAAAGTAAATAAAAATGCCCCCCTTGTTAACCGCCAAGGGAGGCAATGTATGCTAAGGTATCTTTGGTAGATCCTTGTTTGCATACAATTATTCCCTTGTCTAGACCTAGTTCAGGCATCGTTTCGGATAGTTTCATCACACTACCCTTATTCGCTTTCGCCTTGCTTATTCAATACTGGAGAATAAGCAACAAGTCACATCTTTAGATTTTAAAGAAACATCATTATATTCGAATAGGCAATTTGACAATTTTTAGGAGTATCCAAAGTCAGATCAAGTAGAGGCTATTGCAATAAAAAAATATTAGCCAATACCGCCTAAGCTTTAAACTATGAACTGGTTGTACGTTTTTAAACATTGGGGAAGCACGCTATTAATAGGTGCCATTCTTTTTATTCTGGCATCGGGATTGGGTACCGATGCAGCAATGGTGGTTATAATCATGCTATCGGTCGTAAGTCTCCTCTTCTCTATACCTACCCTAATTGTTTATATTTTAGTCTTCTACTGGCTTAAGAAATATAGTAGAATGGACACAAAATGGGTAAGACTAATTTTGGTTTCTACGGCAATTCTTGGCATTGGTACCACAATCTGTTTGTTTAATACCGTTGAAGTTCTGCAACCAATAATCTGCTATTCAATAGCTGCAATTGTATCTAGTTACTTTTTTGAGTTAGAAAAAGATGATGTGGAAATTCAATAACTTTTAATTTTTATAGTTTTTTGACTCTTCTTAAAATCGTACAACTATTTGTATGGACATTAAAAAATGAACACGCTTTGAATTTTTTAAAATATAGTATAGTTAGCGTTAAAGTAATGACTAAACACGCCCCGCCTATTGAAAATGTGCTGTTATGGGCTGCCTTTTCTGTTGCTTGATTTAATGTCAAGGTACGCACTTTTAAAATAAATTTTCATGTTGGCACTTTGCTTATTCCTTGGCAAAATTTCTTGTCCGTCCGCTTCACCACTGCTTGTGTAATAGTCACTACTTTTAAATTCCACATATCCATAAATAACTTGCTTTTTTGTAGCGTCTGGAATTTCTGATAGAATGATTTTTGCATCTGTGCACGGCACTTCAAGTCGAAAAATCAAACTGTCCTTTTGGTTGTATGCGTAAGAAGGGAAGTTTTCCGATGCCAGCATGTGATAAAGTGTTGCCTTGCCTTTAACCATTTTAATTGAAAAGCCTGTTCCGCCGAAAAGTCCAAATGCACCATCTATGCCCAATGTGTCGCCTTGCCAATAGTAAAATGATTTAAAAACTGTGCTTTTATTATCTTGCTCTTTGAGTGAGATACTCAACTTGTCGTCTTCGTAGAGGTCAAGCAACATACGGTTATTGTAAATTAAAATCTTGTCTTGTCCACCACCAAGTTCGCTTATAGTGATATTTTTCTCTACTTCCGTCTTAATGTTTGGGTCAATTGTCAGGCCGGCCGTTGAATTGTCTTTTGTCGTTTGTCCACAAGCGCTAAGTATCGAGCAAAAAGTGATTATTATGATTAAGTATTTTGTCATTCGTATTGTCTTTTAAGGGCAACTACCTAAGTTTTTTTCCAAAATGGAGATACGTCGTATATTGGATAGCAGAGATAATCTCAAGCACCTTGATAAAAGTCAGCAAATGGCTGATTATATCGTGAAGTCTCCCTCTCTTGGACGGAATTAGCCCTGTTAATATCATGGTATTATACTTTTCAATCGGGCATGGTTAATATCCAAGCCTAATATACATTAATTATGCTGAATTCATATGTTTACAGCTATTAACTTTCAAGATTATTACAAATTGTTAGACTAAGGTATGGGTTTGAAAGGAGGACTGGTTACGGGAAACCGTAGGGCTGTTAAAAAAAGCCCACTCGAACTTTGTGCTCCTTTCGCTTTTGAAGTGAGTAAACTACCGCTAGTGACTCCGTGTTACCGGAGATATTAGATTTCTGGAAATTTATAAATGTCGACAACATAGCAGCAGGTATTTCTCTTTTCAACCCGCAAAGCTTAGCTGTATCAGCTGGACGAATTATGTTGGAGCGTATAGCGGAATTGATACACTAGCCATACAACGTGTAAAGAAGAGAGTAGAAAACGGGGGACACAATATTCCATCTGATGTGATAGAAAGACGATATCATCGTGGTTTAGAAAACCTGTTTAACATTTATATTCCGATATGTGATCGATGGCTGTTTTTTGATAACATGGATCTAATACCCGAAATAATTGCTCAAGGTGATAAATCTGGAGAATTCGTTTCAAATAGCGTAATTTGGTCAACACTAAAATCGAAATACCATAATGAACGATAAGGCAAATATTGAAAATATCAATCTCGCTGAACGAATTCGTTTAGGAGTGCAAAAGGCTTTACGAAAATTGGCAGAAGAAAGTGCTGCAAAGGGTGAGAGTTTGGTGGTAAAAGTTGATGGTAAAATTCAAGAAGTACCTGCAAAGGAACTACTTATGAATTTACCAAAATAGGTTCTTCTGTAAACTATTTAACTAGGCCCCCAGCTATACGCCAAAAAATCTTTAATCCCTTAATACGTATATTTATTAACTGGAGTTTCTCTGCTGTCTCTTGATAAAAATAGTCTTACCACTGCATATAAATCTCTGATATATCATACTGAGTGGTTTCATGCTTAGCGGACTTTGTTTTCTCCCTGACCTTTAGCCACTCAAAACGCTACAGCACAAAATCGACATAGCCAGACTCGACCAGCTCGCGGAAATCGCTTTTGGTGACTTGTTAAAAGGGATTGCATAACATGGGACCAAGATAGGATCTAATCGCCAAATAAAAATTGCGATTAAAGCCTTACGGATTAGGCCACTAGCTCAAAAAGCCCTGGATAGGTCTTTACCATGCCATGTCGGTCGATCAGTATCGATGACGCAAAGTCTGTTTCCATATTTTGGTAATGGTAGCACTCCTTTGATAGTTTCGTATACTTTTGTTTAGCAGGTTTGATTTCGTCATTCAAAATGTCAATATAAATGACCTCAATCAGCTGTGTATCGTCAACATGAAGCTCAAGTCCCTTTATCGGTAAGGTATTTGTCAATGGTGTAATGGAGATATCAATATACTTGAACCCCTCAAAAGCAGGTGTGATCTGTCCGTTGATCAGCCAGTCTGATCCAGTCTTTTTCCCGTACATCTGTTTCCACTTTCCTTCCATCTCGCAGCTTATCTCAAACTCCTGAACATCCCAATGATCGTCAGTAATGATCAGATAGTTGATGATATAGGTACTATTTTCGTGATTACCGACTACTTCGGAAGCTATTTTGAAACCGCTATCCACTGTATCAACTTTGCAATGCTCCCAGGATTTATTGATCAATCCTCTCCATAATAATATTTTCATATACGCCAAAATTATGCTAAAGTGTAATCTTTTAACAGATCAGCTCTCTATTGTGATGCTCATGTAACAGTATCCCGCGCATAAAAGTTTCAATTATTTGCATTTTTTCATTAAAACACATCCTACCTAATATCATTCTTCAACGCTGGTCGATCAGTCCGAAAAGGCAATTAAGATTATTCATATTTTCAACGTATTGGAAGTATGCTAGTACTTAAGCGTCACCATTTCCACCAGAAGCATTTACTTTCCTCTCCTTCTTAGGGATTTGTCATCCGACTGATCAGAAAAATGGCTTTCTTTTTCCTTTGAAGCCCGTAATCCTCCAAACTGCCAGCTAAATGTTAACGTTGCTGCTCTGTTATAAAACCTGTTTATCTGCGTACTTTGGAACGTAGGAACAAAAGCATAAACCGTCTCCTTAAAATTGTTTTGGAATGGATTTATTATAGCTAACGTAAGGCTTGCCTTATTATTCATAAAATCCTTCTTCACAGCAAATCGGTAGGAGTAATTAGCGGTATTCTTACCCTGCAATGTGATAAAACCATTGCCGTAATCAGCTGTAGCACTAAATTGAAACTGTTTCATTAGATTGATCGAATTACTGATACTGGAATTGAAAAATGTTCCATCGTTTTTAAGACCTAATGAATTACTTTTAAATTTTAGATGGAAGACCTCTGCACCTGCATTTACGGTCCAGTTTTTATTGGGGTTAAAAACTGTGTTTACATTCAGCCCCATACGTGAACTTTCACCGATATTATCGGGCATCATATACGATACGCCGTTTTCATTCACCCTGGCGATCTGTTCCACTGCATTTTTATTCGAACTATAATACAAACTGCTCGTAAATAAGGTATTTTTGCTTCCATTATAGGTATGTGAAAGTTCCAGTTTTCTGGTAAGCTCCGGCTTTAGATACGGATTCCCCTGCATGATATTCAATGGATCAGAAGCATTGGCGTAAGGATTTAGATCCATGATCCAAGGGCGACGAATCCGTTCATTATAATCTAATTTTAGTTCATGACGTTCATTTAATTTCTTCAATACCAATAAATTCGGGACCCAGTTAGAAAATTTTCTTTTGTAAGGCGCATTATTCTGAAATGTTGCATTGATATCTGTATTTTCAAAGCGAATCCCAGGACGTAGTGTCCATTCGTTTCCAAGGTCAAAATTTAAGGTCGCGTATGCTGAAAAAACTTGCTGTCTATATTGCATATTGCCTGAACGATTTGGATCCACTGGCAAGGTACTATTAATCACTTCGTACACACTCCTGGAGGTATTGCCCAGATATTTTGCCCCAGTCTCCAGTGAGGTTTTTCCCTCCTCTCCAAAAGGATGTGAATAATCAGCTTGAAGGCTCCACTCCTTTTCCTTACTACGATTAGGTCCACGCTCTGTAAAAGCGAGTTGACCATCTGGCTTATACTGTTCAGTGAAGTAGTCTGACACATCAGATGCCGTAGAAGCCTGACCTATAAGCTGTAATTCCTGCCCTTCACGATGAAATTTTTTCTGATAATTCAATACCCATTCCGAGAAATTAAACGTACCCTTTTGCTCAGTTTTTTGTCTATACTCCTGATACCGGTCGGCATTCGTATATCGGTTAAACAACCCTCCCTTTTGAGGCCATGAACCGGTCCAATAAGAATAACCTGCCTCGAGGGTCTGTAGAGAATCTATTTTATATTGAGCAGACAGGCTGGCAGACCCGCCCTTTGTGGTTTGTATCATATCGGATTCCTGAAACAGCGATCCGATTTGTTTCCCGTTATTGAGATTGGTTCTGTTGAGAAAAGATGTCGTCCTTTCTCTTTCTCGACTATAGTTTCCCATGGCTGAAAAATTGAATTTTCCTGTGCTCATGTTTAACGAAAGATTCCCTGTCTGCTCCAGATTTCCACCTGTAATATCCAATGTTCCGCTAGTTCCCTTCAATTTCTTTTTTGTAATGATATTGACGACACCGGCAGCACCTTCTGCTTCGTATTTGGAAGACGGATTTGTCATCACTTCAACAGAGACAATTGAACTTGCTGGAATCATCTTTAATGCTTCCTTCAGGTTTTTTGCCATGATGCGTGACGGTATGCCATTAATAAGGACCTTAATATTGGAATTCCCGCGTAATTTGAGATCACCGTTGGCGCCTACGATAAGCATTGGCGCTTTGCGTAATACATCTGCTGCATTTCCTGATTTGTTACTGATATCGGATGCTGCGTTGTAGATGAGCTTATCTTTGGTTCTTTGGACCAAAGGCTTTTTGCGGCTTGCCACTACGGTAACTCCTTCAAGCATGGTGCTTTTGGTATCCAGATATATTCGTCCTAAATCAAGATCTTCTTGGTTAAGGGGTATAATACCGGAATTATACGCATTAAAACCGATATAATTAATAACAATCGTAATTGTCGTCGAGGACTTCACTTTTATCGTAAATGTTCCATCTCTTTGCGTATTTGCCGAAGCGATTGTTCGACCGCTAGCATCATTGACTACAACTGTGCTTCCGGCCAAAAGTACATTTTCAGATGCACTAACAACAGTTCCTTTCACCTCAACTTCATTTCCTGCCGTCTGAGCGATGCCCCACGTTGTACTTAACATTAGGGTAAACACCAATATTTGTTTGCATAAGCTTTTTAATAATTCTTTCATTTGCAAAAATTTAGTGTCGCAAAACAAGGTGATCTATGGCGGTTTCAAAAATAAAACGGACGAACAGACTTTATTAAATGTCAAAAAACGTTGGTCATTTTAATTTTCCGAATTACCTTTATTTTTAGAATTTTGAAAGATGAAAATAGTGCAATGACTTTTTGAATTAATCAAGAATGTTCTAAGATGAGAAAAGACTATATTTATTATGAATAGTACATTAACTAACATGCGTAAAAGATGGATCCAAGAGACCATTATTTTCTGCGCCATGTTTGTTTTGACAATGCTTCACGAATGGATGTTTATCAACTCGCCAGAAAACTTTTTAAAAGGATTCGTCTTTTTTGTGATCCTTTACATCCAAGCGCAGATTCATCGTTTTTTTATCTTTAGGTATTATTTAGAAAAAAAATATATTATCTATGTTGTATATTCATTATTTGTGATATTCCTAGGAGCAACGATCCTTTATATCGCCGATATCAATTGGATACAGCCTGATTTTTTCGAGCCGGATGAACTGGTCATTAGTTTTTTATATCATTTCGTAATCTGTATTATCAGTACAGCGACAATTATGGCCCTATCATTGATGCAGAGTTACGCTTTGGAGGTGCAGCGCCGGAGTATGGACCAGATGCTACTCAATGAAATGAATCTAAAATTTCTCCATGCACAGCTAAATCCACACTTTTTCTTCAATATGCTCAACAATCTCTACGGGGTGAGCCTAACCGAACCGGACCGTACTCCGGGACTTATTGTTAAACTGTCTGAGCTGATGCGCTATCAGATAGAAAATGGAAACGTACCGAAAGTTCCCCTGGCTGATGAAGTCAATTTTCTCCGGAATTATATTGATCTAGAAAGGGAAAGGGTCGGTAAAAGATGTAATATACAGTTTATATGCAATCACCCACCGGAGGAATTGAATGTATGGCAAATATCGCCTCTGCTTATTATTATTCTGGTTGAAAATAGCTTTAAACACAGTCAAAATCTATCTGAGTGGTTTGTTCATATTCACATTGAGTTAAAACAGGATGAATTACTGATGACCATTGAAAATTCCCTTGCAGATGAAAAGCTTAAAAAACCTTCTACACAAGTTGGCCTAAACAATCTTAAACAACGACTATCTTTTATTTATAATGGTAAGTTCAGCCTTAATGAAAAGCAGTCTAAAACCAGCTATAAAACAACCCTTTTAATCCCACTTCAAAAAAAGCTTATATGTATCAATTAAATTGTATTATTATTGATGATGAAGAAGGTGCCCACCGCGTACTTGAGCATTTTATCAGCCAGCTCAAGCAACTTCAGCTAAGTGGATCTTTTTACACCGCTGTAGAGGCAATGGAATATGTGTATAACAATCAGGTGGATATGATGTTCCTTGATATCAATATGCCTGGTTTAACAGGAATGGAAATGCTGGAAGCGATGTCCAATAGACCCTTTATTATCCTTACCACTGCCTATAAAGAATATGCACTGGAATCCTATAAATATGATGTGGTGGATTACCTGGTCAAGCCATTTGATTTTAAAACATTTCTTTCGGCAATTGATAAAGTAATTAACCGTTTGGGAACCCATATGAGAAATTTAGAGCAGAATAATCCCAATGCCTACCAGCCTATAGCAAAAACGGACCACCTTGTTTTAAAAGTAGACAACGAAATCGTAAAACTGGATTTTAGTACGATATATTATACGCAGAGCTATGGCAATTATGTCAAATTTTTCGCGACCGAGAAAATGTATATGAGCCAGATCACGACCCAGGAAGTGGAAAACAAACTGGACCCCGACCTTTTTGTCAGGATCCATAAATCTTATCTGGTTGCATTGAAAGAGATTTCCAAAATTACAGGTGCTGAATTATCTTTAAAAAACGGAACGGTTCTTCCAATTGGAAAGTTCTATAAGAAAAATGTGATTGAGCGAATGAAAAGCTAATTAATGCCATTCCTTTTTTAATATTGCAAACTGCAGGGTATTCTCAGATCTTTGTGTTCCGTCACTCTTACTGATAAATGAGATATACTCAATAAATAATCCTTCCTGATGCATACCTAAATCTTTACAAAATTGCTATGAGCGTACATTGTAGTCCTAGACGTATCAATATAATCTTCTTGCGTTCTTTCTACGAAAGAGATAACTGATTATTACCTGCCGTTTCTTATCTTCGCAACGTTTTTGTTCATCTTGTGCCTAACGATATTTTTGAAAATAAATCTTTCAAAAGCATTTAATTTTTGTTGATGTTGTTCGTAAAATTCGTCAGGTGTATCGAATAAACCAAAATCCTGATTGATCCCTTTGTCTTGAATAAACGTATTGTTTAAATTCCAATCAATTGATGGATTTTTAAAATTATCTGTGTAAGCTCCATAACCACAAAAAGTAGTTTTACAATCGCTATTTTTCTCTTGTAGCTTGGCTAAATATATTTTATCCAAAATCACACCTTCTAAAAAATACCATTGTTCATCGACCAATATTTCAACCCAACTATGCAGAATGTTTTTAGGCGAAAGTTTATACCAAATTCCCGTAATCGCTCCTTTTTGTAATGCTTTATCAATTGTAAATCCGTGAATACGATTCGGTATTTCGGTAGCTCTCAATAAAGTCATTAACAAGGTGGCTTTCGTGTTGCATTGTCCATATCCGTCTTTTAAAACAGCTGATGCTGGAATGTTATCCGAAAGATTATAACCGAATTTTATTTCATCTCTTACAAAATTATAAATGGCTTTTATCCTTGAAATCATATCAAGTTGATTCCATTCTCTCTCTTGGACTAATTTCTGAATCGAATCGTTAGAATAGTCAAGAATTTTAGTTTCTTTAAGGTAATTGTTCATATCGCTTTTTTACACTACAAAGATGAACAGCAACAATAAAACAAACTTGTATAAAGCGGCTATTTTAATGATGACAAAAATTTGGGTGTAAGTCCAAATGTTTCTTTGAATGTTCTGCTGTAATGGGAACTATCTGTAAATCCAAACTGATGTGCAGTTTCGGTAATCGAATGTTCTTTTAAGTAAGGTAATGACTTTATGAGTTTATTCCAAAGTTGGTATCTTCTGAAATTAAGATTAGTTTTCTCTTTGAAAAGATGTAAAAAACGTGTTTCGGAAAGAAAACAAATATTCGCAATTTCTTTAAGCGATACAATTCGGTCAAAATTTTGTTCTAAATATTGAATTGCTTTGTAAATTCTTTCGTCTTCAAAGTGATTTTTAAGTTCACATTCGCATCGGAAGTTTACGAAATAATTGTTAATCTTATTCGTCAAATTGATAAAGTCAGAATCATTTTGTAAATAATCCGCAAAAATTTCTACAAGTTGTTCAAAGTCTTCATCCAAACTCGTAATCTTAATGTTTCTGTATTTATTGTATAATTGATGACCTATACTACTAATCGGGTTTATAAGAATAATCAACGACGTTTCATTACTTTTAAATTGGTGTAGTACATTGCTGTTAATGAAACAAGTTGAGTAAGAATTTTGGTTATCTTTCGCGTCTGTGATTTTAAATTTTCCCTGTGAAGCAACACTGATTTGCAATGCAAAATGCTTATGCGAAACGTTGTCGTTAAACTGTCCAACGAACACTCCCATTGTTTTTTCGATATGTATTTTATTTTGCGCGGTGTCGTTCATTGAAATGGCAGGTAACGGGAAACGCATTGGCGAAGGTAGCGGTAGTTTTTATTTTTTTAACGGTTTAGGTTATTTAAATTCCAATATATCATGTCATTTTCTGTTTTTAATTGTATAAAATTAAATTTACTCAATAGATTTATGGAACTCACATTTTCTGTAAAACAATTTGCTGTTATTTCTTTTACTATTTTGTTTGAGAAAGCCCATTTTATTATTGCACTTACTGCTTCTTCTGCATAACCCTTTCGTCTTTCTTCTTTAATTATACCGTATCCTAAATCAATATTTTTTTCTTTATTATTGAATCCTTTAAAGCCCAAATCTCCAATTATTTCCAAAGTTTCTTTTTTAATAATCATCCAAGATTCATAACCTGTCGGATGTTCCACTTTTTTTAAGTTATTGATTATTCTTGGCAAAGTGTCCAAAACATCTGCATCGGGCCAACTCTTACCTCTTTTTAAATTTAAAACTTCTAAATCTCTATAATCGCCGTTTAAAATATTTATACAGAGGTCTACTGTATATGGCATTAGTATTAATCTTTCAGTTATAAGTTTATCAATTTCTAATTTCTTAACTTTCATTGGTTTGTTAGTTTCCTTGCTTTTCTATATAAATTAGACGGTTCTGCTAAATTACCGCTAAAAATTGTATTTGGGAAACCAACATACAAACGTATTTCGCAAAGCCATATCTATATACGAAATACGTTTGAAAACACATCATAAGTGATCGAAAATAAAATATGTATATTTATTTTAAAAGTAATAGCATCATGTAACTCAGCTAAAACAAATGACAGAAACAGAAAAATATCTTGCTGACTTTAAAACAGCTGTTACAAGCGTATATCCTATTTCGGATAAGGCATTTGATTTGTTGGCTAAAACTGCCTACGTTCAGCAGTTTAAGAAAAATGAAGTTTTACTAAGGGAAGGGCGTGTCGCAAATGACATTTTCTTTGTTTGTAAAGGAGCCTTAAACTCTTATTTTATTGATGAAAAAGGGGCTATCTGGAATAAATGGATTTATTTGGAGAGGGATTTTGCGAGCACAAGATTTTCGGCAATCATAAAAATGCCCAACGATTTTAAACTGCAAGCTATTGAAAACACTACTGTGGTATGTATGCCTTATCATCAAACAAGAGCAGCTATTAATCAAAATGATGAACTAAAAAACCTTTACATTGCCTATTTGGAGAAAAAATGGATAGTCATTAATGAAGAAAGAGAAATTTCTTTACTAACAGAAAGTGCAACCGCAAGATATCTAAAATTGTTGGCGGCACATCCGGGAATTGATAGGAGAATTCCACTACAATATATCGCTTCGCACCTGAGCATTACCCCAACACAGTTGAGCAGAATACGTAGAGGGCTGACCAAATAAAAAAATCATTGCGCTCAACCTATGTAGAGTGCGTTCTCGAAATCACACTTTATTTTTGCTTATTATCAAACAATAATAAAGCATACTATTAAAATACCGCTTTGAAATAGAACACATCGTACTATTAAAAGCGGAATAGGAGAACGTAATAATTAACAACTGAAATCAAATTATGCAAACAATTTCTAAAACACTAAAAATATTTCTAACCGCACTTATTATTTCCAATATCGTACTGATGGCTTCTGTGGTTTACTTTTTTTTGAACGACAAGCACAGCTTAACCGCCGAAAGAATAGATATCAAGGACAGATCGGGAAAAAATCGTGTCGTTATTGCAAACACAGATAACATTCCGCAACCTATTATCAATGGGAAAACATATAAAAGGGCTTACACTCCCGCGGGTCTGATCTTCTTTGATAAAAATGGCGACGAAAGAGGTGGTTTGGCAATCACTGATAATGAAGAGACTAACCTGAATGCACTTGCATTTGATTATCAGAATGCCGATGCCATTGGTATCTTGGCACAGGATAATAAACACGACAATTATTTCAGGGCAGGTCTTTTGATTAATGATAAAGATCTATCCGGTAAGCCGGGGCATAATATTAACCGGATAAACCTGCTAACCGAGAATGGGAACGCTTCTTTGGTGATGAAAGATAACAATGAGATACCGAGAATTATTTTAAAGGTGGACAGTCTGGGTAACCCTTCTATCGAAATGTTGGACGATAAGGGAAAAGTGAAATGGAAACAATAATCATTTAAAACGGGCAAATTATAGCCTCCCTCTTTCATTACGATTCGATATTGTACCGCATGGAACCTTAACAGATTTATCCGTTTGGATGTACACGGACAAGACCTGTAAAGATCGTTGCTAATTTGCAAAAAAGAAAAGCTATCTCGTCGCCCCGCTATCCGTAAATGGTTGGATCGAAGTACCCATATGGATGATGTAGCACAATTTGATCAATTATGTTTAAATTCACGTTACAATGATAACTTGCTACTGCCAATGATCAATATACTGTATACCTTTCATGCTTTTTCGGCTGGTGCATTTCTGTTGCTCGGCACCTTAATCGTTATGGGTGTCAACCACAGTTGTTCCCACGCAGACGGGTGGCTTGGAACATGGTATTATTTGATGGCATGCTTATTTACCCAGCTTTTTCTTGAAGGTTTTCATATCGAGAACAATGGATTGATCCATACGTTGGAATTGCCACGATGGGCTACACTTCCCTGCTTCTACCTGGCCGTTCACTACATGGTCAAACCAACAGCAAAAATTCGGTATTGGGGACTACATTTTGTTCCCTTCCTCGCTTTTGTTTTCTTCTCAATCATCTATTTAATACCAGGATTTTCTAATAGACATATCCATTTGCCTCAATTACCGCAATGGATCATCTTTGCTATCAAATATTTCTTTTTTACACAATGTATTTTTTATTGGATAGCCTGTTATAACCTCTTCAAAATACACCAGAAAAACATTCGCCAGCTATCTTCCTTTACGGAAAAGATAAACATGGCCTGGTTGAAGTATCTACTGATCGCGCTATTATTGATGATTGTTGCCCGTCTGCTGGCTATGGTTCATTTAGTTTTCAGTGCTGTCGCCCCAATTTTATATTTTATGGGCACCGTGGCACTTGGGTACGCCACGCTAACACAAAGGTCAATTTACACAATTGAGTCTACAGAAAACCTCATCAACGAAGCGAAGCATAAAAAGGTTAAAGCCGAGGAGCGGTTTACAGCACAACAGGTAGACACATTAAAAGAAAAATTATTACAGAAAACAACAGCTGAAAAGCTATATCTCGACCCGGGTTTAACACTATCATCCCTCGCGGAGCATATCGGAATCAATCCCCATGATCTGTCCTACATCATAAACAATGGACTGGAGAAAAATTTTTACCAGTTTATCAATGAGCTTCGCACGGAGGAAGCGAAAAAGCTTTTATTATCCGAAGAGGCCAAGCAACTTGATATGTTTGGAATCGCAATAAGGGCAGGCTTCAATTCAAGAACAACCTTTTATGCCAGCTTCAAAAAAGCAACAGGCATTACGCCGACAGAATATATGAAAGTCCATAGTAAACAATCAAACTAACCCGGCACAATGAAGTTTGTTCGATTGCATCCATTCGGACGGTTAGCCTATCAAAAAGACCTACTCTTGTATCATATCAACAAAAGAAATTATGATACAATACACCAAACCAAGCGGATACTCGAGAGCGATCCGCCAATTTTCCAAAGCAACATCTGGTCTTCTGGTGGGAGCATGTTGTCTTTTTGCTTCGATTGATACATTTGCCCAGCCCAGCCCTAAAGATAGCCCCAAGCAACAACAGTTGGTTCCGCTAAAATCATTTCAAGGTTACTACCAGCTACCCAATAAAGTAGCTTTCATTGCCTTCGAGGAGCAAGATAACAACCTATATGCGACGCAGCTGTGGGATCAGAAAAAAAGATATCAGCTGGTCCGTAAAGATGATACGCATTTTGAATCCAAAAACGAAGGATATGCCATAGAATTTTTGAAGGATGATTCTGGCAATTTTAACCAAACCAAGATCCTAGGTAGAATTGTATGTGAGCGCGTGCCATTTGACCCCAATAAAATTGCCGCTCTAACCTCATCCCAACTAAAACAGCTTGCCGGAACTTATCTAAAGGTAAATGACAACAACTTTAAGATTCAGATAGAGCCCTCCTCAACAGGCTTAATGCTTACACAATTGTGGGATAACAAAACAATTTCATTTACTCCTCGTTCGGAATTTTTCTTCCTCAACGATGATGGCACCTTCCCATTAAAATTTTCTGTTGCCAATGGAAAGGTGCAGCAAATGCAGTGTTTCGAAAATGATCTTTGGCTAAAGACTGATCAATAATTCTAATAAAAAATAATATGAACAGATTTATTGCCAGCTTATTCCTGCTGCTGCTAGGTATAGCTCGCCTTAGCGCCCAACAGGTAGCAGATGAACAGTTTCATTATCCCATTACCGATCCGCACCACCGGATCGGTGATGGACCTCTACTCCTATTTGACGAGGCACACAACAATCCGGTTACTTTGAGAGGAGCCTACGCTCCTTTTTCAGATATCCTTCAGGCTGATGGATATCGTCTCCGAAGTGCTAAAGAAAAAATCTCTTACGATCAATTAAAGGAAGTAAAAATCTATATCAGCATAAATGCCTTATATAATCCGGAAAACTGGAAATTACCCACCTATTCAGCCTTTACCGATCAGGAGATAGAAACTCTCCGCCAATGGGTATTTGATGGTGGAAGCCTATTTCTAGTCACCGACCACATGCCTTGTGGCGGTTCTGTACAAACGCTTGGTGCGGCATTTGGTATTCATATCGTGAACGGTTTTGCCTTACCTACGAATGGACGTCCCGAAATCTTTTCAAAAGATAGAGAAACACTGTTATCCAATGCAATAACCACTGGATCTGGTAAAGAAATAGACAGTATCATGTGCTGGGGCGGAACAGGGTTTATTGTACCAACGACGGCACATATTATTTCTTTATTAAATGAAGAATATGACATCTACCTACCAAACGATGCTAATCAGATAAAAAGACCTATTCCAGACGATATTCCCCGATTGTCGGGCAAGGGGTTTGCAAACGGCGCTTACATGCAATTTGGGAAAGGCAGGATTGTGGTATTCGGAGATGGTGCTCCTTTCTCGGCACAACTCCATGGCATCAAAAGTGAAAAAAGAGGAATGAACCATCCGGCCGCAACACAGAATGCGCAATTTTTGCTCAATATAGTTCATTGGCTTGACCAATGAACTGATTTGACTAGGCTATCCTCTTAGTTCTTGAACCGGAAAATACTGATTGCTGAAAAATAATAAGATATGTTGTCCACGATGATCCGTATTTGAACATCCAAAAACAATCAAAAAATATTTATCATCAATCCATCTTTTGGCAGAATCAAAAAATTGCTCCTCATTTCCAGAATTGTCAAAATAATAACTAAAGCTTGCACTGAAAGCATTTTGAAATTCATTATTATTACCAGTATTTATCATATTTTATTTTTCTTCGAGACTTTGCACGTTATTTTTTATTGAATTATTCCCTCAAGAAAAGCCCTCGTTAAAACAATATTGTTTGTAAAATAGAGGGATTTCCTAAGGGATATATCCAGCAGCTTCGTTTTCAACGTTATTTTGTCTTCTATTCAAGAAACCAGATTAACACGGATTTCTAATTCTTTTTTTCTAAGATGGCTTAAAAAAAATATTTGGCACCTGAGACTAGCAGTTACTTCTTTTCATGAACAATTGCTTTACCCGATTTTTCGAGCTCTTTCACAAAATCCCGCCCCCAGTAATGGATATCGAAGTGTTCAATATGCTCGTACAGCCTGCGCGCCCTGACCTGAGCCTCTCCGGGTTCCATGACCAAGGCTTTCAACAGTGCATCTTTCATGCTCTTACGGTCATAGGGATTGGTCAATATGGCATAAGGCAATTCGACCGAGGCACCTGCAAATTCTGAGAGCACAAGAATCCCGGGATTCTCCAATAGCCCATGGGTCGCAATGTATTCCTTTGCGACCAGATTCAGTCCGTCCCGCAGAGGCGTGATCCAGGCAATATCGCTCAGCGCATAGTGTTTGACCACTTCCTCAAAAGGCAAGGCCCGGTAAAAATATTGGATTGGGGTCCAGTTCATCGTTGCATATTTACCGTTGATTTCACCCACGGCCTGATTCACCTGATCTCGGATTTCGTCATAGATCGTCATCCCCTGTGATGGCGGCGTACAGACATTGACCAGTTCGATCTTGCCCCTAAATTCTGGGTATTCGGCCAGAAATTCACCAAAAGCCTGGATTTTTTCCAAGGGGCCTTTGACGTAATCCAGGCGCTCGATGGATATGATACGCGTTATTCCCGATCCGGCTTTGTTTTCTTTGAGGGCATTGATCTCGGTCTTGACCTTATCATCCGTCAAAATCTGTTCGATATGATCCCTGTTCACCCCCACCGGCTGTGCGCCAAGCCTAATCTGCCGGCCGTCCACCTCTATGATCTTGGTCATCTGATCGACGCCGAGCGCACAGCTATAGGTCAGGAACTGATTGGCGACGTCGACTTTTTTGACCACTTTAAATGGTGTATGGCTGCGGATCACATCCACAAAATTCTCGACATAACGCGGGATATGAAAACTGATAAAATCACAGAGCAGCAGGCTGCCGATAATCTCTTTGCGCCAGGGAATAATATTGAAGATATCTGCTGCCGGAAAAGCCGTATGATGAAAAAAGCCAATTTTCAGATCCGGGCGCATGGTCTTTAAAAAAGAAGGCACCATCCATAGATTATACTCATGGATCCAGACCAGCGCCTCCTCGTCGGCCTCGCGGGCAATCCGCTCAGCAAAGCGTTTGTTGATCATCAGATAATGTTCCCAGTCCTCGTGGTTGAACTTTGCCCGGTCCACAAAGGAAAAGATCGTTGGCCAGAATGCCTCTTTGGAGAATACACGATAGAATTTATCGATATCCTCTTTTGACAACGATATGGTGGACGCGACCAGATTAGGATACCGGCTTTCGTCCACCAGCTGATTTGGGACCGGCTTTCCGTCCTGCTGGATGACTTCCTCCCCGATCCAAAGACCGGAGCGTCCCTTTTCAAATAAGCCCAGCAGCGAAGGAATGATGCCGTTCGGGCTTTTGGGCGCTACTCTTACCGTCTTACCATTGACCGACTCCTTTTCAAAAGGAAGCCGATGATACACCATCACCAGCTGATCTGATTTTTTGGATTTTCTTTTTTGAGGCACTGCTTTTTGTTCCCCGCGGATCAGCTGCTGAAACGGGCGGTATTTTCCCATATACTCCAGTATACCGCCCGCTCCAGAGGCCTCTGCGCTGTATGCCGTATCCAACTGCCCAATAGCCTGCAGCAGCCCCGGCTCGGATTTTCCGACAGCAACACCACGAAAGCCGATCTCAAACAAGGCTAGATCATTCAGTGTATCGCCAGCTACCATCACATCATCAGGGTCAACGGCCAGAAATTCAACCAGCTTCTTTAATGTCGTTCCCTTATTGACCCCTCTGGGGAGTAAATCTAGGTATTTATCGGCCGAAGTAATGATGTCGCAGTCGTACCTGTCCGCTACCTGCTGCACCAGGCTATGGTCCACGCCGGCTTCAAAATAAAAGGAGCTGCGGCGCTGCTGCGGTACATGCTGGTAATTCAACTGCGGTATTTCCTCCAGCGCCGCCCGGATGGCATAAGTCTGCGGCCATTTTTCCTCGATCTCACTCTGCAGCGGCTCAATCGCTTCCAGGCTATGGCCGTTAACGACCGTGGCGCCCACATCCGCAATAATGAAGTCCGGCACCGGAATAAGCGGATCGCTCAGCAGCGGCAATACCGACTCCAGCCCTCTTCCTGTAACAAAGACCAGCTGCATATTCGGGCTAGTTTTTATCAACCTATATAATCTGAGGCGGTCTTCCATCTTTCCGCCCAAAAAAGTTCCATCTAAATCTGTTGCTAATAGCATATTATTTTATATTCCTTTCTAAAAGTTTAAATTCATCAATTGCGGCCATATGGTTGTATAGCACACGATATGTTGTCTGTAAGAGGGGCAAATTGAGCCCGAGGCTCGAGACCGTCTCCATCAGCCCCCGGGTTGCAAAATATCCTTCAGCGACCATGCCCATGAGTTGACGGGCTTCGAACACCGAATATCCCTGGCCGAGGTATTTACCGAAAGTCCGATTACGGCTATGCGCGGAGTAGCCCGTCACCAATAGGTCTCCCAAATAGGTAGAGCTGCCCAGTCGGACATCGGGCGCACCAAGGGAACGCAGCAAAAGCCCCAGTTCGTCAATCGCATTGGCAACAATGACCGCCATAAAGTTGTCACCGTAATGGAGTCCTTCGGCCATACCACAAACGATGCCGACGACATTTTTGTAAATAGCGGCGTACTCCACGCCCAGCATATCCGGGCTATAGTTTACCTGCATATAGCTTGAAGCGAAGCCCTTGGAAATCTTACTGATAAAGGATTTATTGGGACCGCACAGGGTCAAATAGGTTTTCTTGCTCCGTGCGATTTCTTCGGCATGACAAGGTCCCGCGATGATTGCTTGCTGAAAATCTTTCAATTCAAAATACTTAGCGAGGTAAGCACTGGGGAGCAGGTTGTCCGGGCCGACGGTTCCTTTAATAGCGGTGATCACAAACTTTTCGGCAAGGTCCTCTTTGGGGATTGTGGAGCAAAGTTTGTCCAGATGCGCACTGGGCACGACGAAAAGGATTACTTTCGATCGGGCCACGATCTCGTCCAGCTGATCGGACGCATAAATTTTTGTATTGTCAAGTTTTAAAAACGATAGGTAGTCAGGGTTAACAGCATCCCGGTTTATCGAGCGCACCTGCTCTGAACGCCGCAAGTACCAGTTGATATGAATGCTATTTTCTGTCAAAATTTTAACCAGGGCCGTGGCCCAACTCCCACCACCTATCACACTAATCTCATTCAAATCGTTGGGGGTTTTAAGATGCGAAACAGAAAATTTTCGTCATCCGGTTATCTATTAATTTACAAAAATACGTAAAAATTAATCAATAAGCAACTTTTACGCACAAAATCTGGGTTAAAGGGGTATTTTCCACGCCAAAATCCGTGTTTATATTTCTTCGTAAATTTGTTTGTTCATATGAAAAATTTAAACATGCTTAATTTCAGTGAACAATCATCAAGTTCAATTTATCAGTACATTTTTAATCTCTTTGCCAAATTGGGTTTACCCGAGCAGCAGGCACATTTTGTGACGGCCGCCGGATTACTTTTTGCTTTTGCGGTGCTGCTCTATGCACTCGATTACATCATGCGCAAGGTATTTTATTCCGCATTGAACCGAATTGCACGGCGGACCTCGACCAAATGGGATGATTATCTGTTGGAAAACAAGGTGCATGTACGCGTGAGCCGTACCCTACTCGTGCTGCTCACACGGCAGCTGCTTCCGGTGATCTTCATTGGTTTTCCGGTACTGATAGCGGCTATTGTCAAGTTTCTAGATATCGCGGTATTGTTCACCATCTACCATTTGGCCAATAGCTTGTTAAAAACCTGCCGCGATATTTTTCGTGGGGCAAGTGCGTTTAAGGACAAACCCATCGACAGCTACCTTCAGGTGGTACAGATCTTTTTAATTTTTGTGATCAGTACACTGGTCATTTCCTTGCTGACTGGCAATTCGCCCTGGTCCTTTCTGGTCTCGCTTGGGGCGGCCTCCGCCATCCTCATGCTCGTATTTAAGGACACAATCCTAGGCTTTGTGGCTAGTATTCAGGTCTCGGCGAATGACTCGGTCCGCGTGGGAGACTGGATAGAAATGCCCAAATACGGTGTAGACGGCGACGTGCTGCAGATCAACCTCAACAATGTGAAGATACAGAACTGGGACAAGACCATTGTCACCATTCCGACCTATACCCTACTGAGCGATTCATTCAAAAACTATCGTGGAATGCAGGATACTGGTGGACGTCGGATAAAACGGGCATTGAACATTAAAATGTCCTCGGTGCGCTACCTCAGCGCGGAGGAAATCACGTCATTAAAAACAATCCGGCTGCTGGCTCCTTATATCGAAAAAAGAGAGCGCGAGATTGCCGAGTACAATAAAACCTGGCATACAGACAGCTCCTCGCCTGTCAATGGTCGCAGGATGACCAATATCGGCCTGTTCAGGGCCTATGTCCTCGCTTATGCCAAACATAATCCCAATATCCATCAGAAGCTTACTTTATTGGTCCGTCAGCTAGCTCCTAGTGAATACGGTATTCCGCTGGAACTCTACATGTTTACCAAAGGGACACAATGGGCTTATTTCGAAGATACGATGGCCGATATTTTTGACCATCTACTGGCCGCCATTAAACACTTTCACCTGCAGGTATTTGAACTGCCGGCATCCGACGACCTGCGGCTGCTCGGCGCAATGGAAACCCGCTCCTAATAGTCGCTCCTCTGTTACAATAAACCAAAGTTTGCCCAGTGGTTTCAATCTTATTTCCGCTGGGCAGCTATCTAAAGATCTTCTCATAGCTGGTAGAACGAACACCAAAGAAATCTACATAACTCGCTACTTATTGCTAAAGACAGTGTTGTCGATGACAACATGGGCAGCTATTGGAATGTTAGAATTGGTTGGGGTTGCTATCATAGCGCTCTATTGTCCGATCGGGCAAGGTCAATACCCAAGCAATCGGCCAAATGTTATATTAGAAAGCTATTTAACAAACATTCCGGAAAGCAACATACTTTCGTTAAAATTCAGGGTTACTGTATAAGGTGGTGTTTTGATTTCAATATAATTGGCAAAATCCACCGGATGATAAATTATTTTAAGCTTATCTAACAACTTAAGCACTTCTTCAAATTGTAAGCCTGGTTTTAAGTTATTTTCAAATGAGATGTTGACCTTTCTAAAGTCGTTGATGGCGTAACCATTGATAGTGTTTTCCTTTTGGTTCTCCGGATCACTTTTACTGACAGCAAAAAAAAGATTGAAATCATGATAAGTATTCTGATAATAGATCTCGTTGGTTTTTCCGGTAGTGCCATCAATTTCTGTCACTCTTTCAAAACGCTTATTTATAAGAGATTTCGTAAATTCTTCTTCCGTTGTTTTGCCAACAATCAAATTGTTTATATTCCAGTTCTTATCAATTTTCAGCGTGGGTTTCTCTCTAACTTCTTCCGGTTTGGTCGCATTTTTTAGCAAGTCCGCCATATATTTTTCATTGTTGCATCCGCCAAAATCAATTAAACCATTCATGATATCCCAGTAACACGTTTTAGACAAGTTTGTGTTGTTCAGAATGATTAACCTATCATAGTCTGGCGCGTAAAAAATAAATTTATTTTGGGGCTTTAAATTCCAGTATAATCCATTGTCGGTATTTGGATTTTTTGTCCCTTTGCCATATTTTACTTTTAGTTTCTTTAAAATACTCGCCTTTAGCTGTTGCGTCTTGAGCTCAATTCTTACGCCATATATTTTATCATCAGCGTCGTATCGTTTTAAAGATTCCTCTAATTCACTGGCAGTTTTTGTTTGTTTGAGATCAATATGTCCACCGCCAAGACGTGTAATACTATCTGTTTTTAATTTTTCCGAATTGATTTGAAAAATAATCCGCTGCCCTGCTAAATCAATTCCATCGAAACTATACCGTTGTGATTTTTCAACCTCCAGCAGCAGACTGAAGGGATACTCTACTGTCTCCACTCCAATTAATAATCGATCATCATATTTACTGATTTGGTCAATCGGCTCATTTAAGTTCAAGTTTGCTAAATCTATTTTTTCTTGACTCCTACAAGAGATAACAAAGGGTAAAATAGCTAGTAATGATAATATCTTCATGATTCTTATTCTCTTTTAATAGCATACAGTTTTTTTAATTTGGCAGGCTTAATATGCTAGATAAATTTAGCTGTAAAATCTATAGCAAATTGAACGGATTACAATTCGCTGGCAATAAATAACAATTCGTGGCCATTTTCTTCTTTTTTCCACATCGATGGCACCCTGAATTCATTATACTGCTGCCAAATCTTACGATTATCTATTCAAAAAATGGCTTCGAATAAAAACGGTCTCACTTTATCATCCTATGATCTGTTCAAATAATACATGGTATTCTTTCTTCTAAACTCTTCGTGAATTCAAGGCTATGCTCCATTGTGTTTTATTGCATCTTGGACATGACTGAGAATCATTCTCAAAACTAAATAAAACATGACCGCAATACATGCATGCAAATGGCCCTTCAGAACTGGATACATCAACCATTTTGAAAGATGATGGAAATAATGGCAGGCCATATCTCACATCATTATCAGCATAAAATATAACGCTTAATGTTCCATCGACTTCTAGAATCCCTTCTTTAACCTGTCCCAAATGTTCGACATTTAAATTTCTCAGTTCAGAAAAAAATTCCATACGCGAAAAGTTATTATCATTTTCATGTTTTATATCAAATACGCCATCCTTTACTACAGGTAAAACTTTACCTTCCAATAAATGAGCTATATTCTCTGATCGGGAAGCGAGCCAGGTTATCAACTTATAAACGAAGATCACACATATAAAAACAACAATCGCATGAAAAATCGGTATATCTTCTTGAAACATTGGATCTCCCGCAGCTGAACCCAAGCTAAGAATAATCGCAACCTCAAAAAGAGTTAACTGCCGAACCCCTCTTCTACCCGAGAGCCTCAGAATGATCAATATTAGAAGAAACATTATTATTGTTCTCGCACCTATTTCAACAAGAAAGGAGCTTTCCACCCCTGCTGCAAATATTTTTTGTATATCAATCATAACCTTTTAAAACCAAAAATCTTAATGTGGTCTCTGTACATTCAATCCTAAAACATTCCTCCGGTTACAATAATTCATCACTCGTCAAAAACAACAAGGTATTGATTGGTAAGAAGGCCTAGACGACTTGCAGATCTGATAACGAGTTATTCGTTAACTAGCCATTGACAATTTCTCCGCCATTGGGATGTAAAACTTGACCGCTCATAAAACGTGAATCTTCGCTAGCTAGAAATAGAAAGCTTGGTGCAATTTCATTCGGCATTCCTGCCCTTCCCATTGGGGAGTCGCTTCCAAATTCGGAATTCTTTTTAGGGTCAAATGAAGATGCTATCAATGGAGTCCACACGGGACCTGGGGCGACAGCATTGACCCTAATTCCTTTAGCGATAAGATTTGCTGACAAGCTTCGTGTAAAAGAAATTATTGCACCTTTTGTTGCAGAATAATCGATCAACTTTGGACTGCCTCGATAAGCAGTTACAGAGGATGTATTAATGATGCTTGCCCCCTTCTTAAGATACGGTATGGCATACTTCGTAATCCAGAAATAGGAAAAGAAATTATTCTGAAAAGTCTTGTGTAACTGTTCAGTGGTAATTTTTTCAATTGATGCTGTTTCCCAATGAAGACCTACATTATTAACGATAATATCAACTTTCTTATGCGTTTTTATCGTAAAATCAATTACTTTTTTACAGTTATTTTCATTTCCCAAATCACCTTTAATCAGCGTGCATTTTCTAGAGAAGGATTCAACCTCTTTCTTGGTTTGTTTTGCATCTTTTGATTCACTTAGATAAGCAATAACAATATCAGCTCCTTCCTTCGCAAATAACAACGCTACAGCTTTGCCGATGCCGCTATCTCCGCCCGTAATCAACGCTACCTTATTTTTTAATTTTCCTTCTGCAGGATACTTTAATGGAGATGTGTCAGGAACTGGTGCCATATTTATTTCCAATCCCGGTCGCTTTTGCTTTTGCAGTGGCCGAATCTTTTTACTTGCTACTTTTTTCATGCTACTTCCTATAAATAAATACAAACAATTTTTGATTTCCAGCCTAACTTCTATTCGATTGTTAAACAAATAGTTCTTCTAAAGAAGAACTATTTGTTATACATCAAGAAGGCACTTTTCTTGATTTTTCTCTCTCCCAGACACGGTGGCCTTTCATTACCGCTATAAAATCTGCTGTTAAATTGTCCTTGCTTTCGAAAATAACGCCTTTATCTTTTTTAATAAATGATTGTTCAGCTAACCCTTCAGCATCTTTTGAAAATGCAAGGACCTTACAGTGTAGGTAACCTTCATTGATAAAATGGAGATAATCGGCATTTTGCGCTAGAGTCTTTACTGATTCGCCTGCTGGTGTAAAGAATGCATCGTAACAAACTGAGGCCTCTGTAAGATAGGAATGTTGGATATCTTCTTCTGTCCCTTCCATGAACTTGATCTTTCCGACATGAGATGCGATTAGCACGGCTTGTGCTCCTTCGCTTTCAAGTGCTGTTTTCATTTTATCTATCGAGGATTTGCTAGCCCCATTATCAACAAGGAAAGCGACCTTTCTACTCTTGATTGTACCCTCGCCGTCTTTTACTTTCATGCTCAAAGTAGCTGACTTATCAACTTCTGGTTTGACTGGTTTAAGAGGATATTGCGGATGGTTCTGCCGTGCGAATTTGAGGGTTAATGGATCAAGTTCTTTTGGCGGTGTAAGCCCGAGGTTTGTACCAACATTTTTTGCTAATCCCTGGTCTATCTGATTCAAAATAGCCAGTTCTCGCTTTCGTATATTGACATCATTTACTTTCGAAAGCTCAAAACTCAGGGCATTGACCATGTGATCCTGTTCTTCTGGGCTCTGTGAATTAAAAAATAGTCTTGCTTGTGTAAAGTGGTCTGCGAAGGAAGCTGAGCGGGCCCTAATTTTCGAGCCATCAATAGGTTGCTTGTGGGACTCAAATCCTACCCCATCATTGAGCATTGCGTGATAAGGACAACCCACAGCTTTACTATTAGGGAAATAACTCACAGCACCTTTAGGAATCTCAGATCGCGCAAAACCATCTTTTTGGTTATTATGTTTGCCGGTCACGGGACGATTGATAGGAAGCTCATGGAAATTCGGACCACCTAATCGATAATTCTGGGTATCCATGTACGAAAATATTCGCCCTTGCAAAAGCGGATCATCCGAAACATCGATACCTGGCACTAACCTTCCAGGATCGAAAGCGGCTTGTTCGGTCTCTGCAAAAAAATTCTCTGGGTTGCGATTTAGTGTCATCGTTCCGATAATCTGAACAGGCACCAGTTCCTCTGGAATAATCTTTGTCGCATCAAGAATGTCAAACGAGTATTTAAATTCATCAGCCTCAGGAATCAATTGAACGCCGAGATCCCATTGCGGAAAATCGCCCGTTTCAATAGCTTCATAGAGATCTCTCCGATGAAAATCAGCATCAAATCCTGAGATCTTTTGGGCTTCATTCCATGCGACTGAATGTACTCCTAATCTAGGTTTCCAATGAAATTTAACGAACGTGCCTTTTCCTTTGGCATTCACAAATTTAAACGTATGGACACCAAAACCTTCCATCATCCTTAAACTGCGGGGAATGGCACGATCTGACATCGTCCACATGATCATGTGTGCAGATTCGGGCATCAGTGATACAAAATCCCAAAAGGTGTCATGTGCAGATGCCGCCTGCGGTATTTCGTTGTTCGGCTCTGGTTTTACGGCGTGGATGAGATCTGGAAAATTCATCGCATCCTGAATAAAAAAAACTGGAATATTATTCCCAACAAGATCGTAATTGCCTTCTTCGGTGTAGAATTTAACAGAGAAACCTCGTACATCTCTAGCAAGGTCGGTAGAACCTTTGAAGCCCGCTACTGTGGAAAATCTTGTAAAAAGAGGCGTTACTGTTCCTTTTTTTAAAAATGCTGCGCTCGTATATTGGGATAGGTCAGCTGTGGCTTCGAAAATACCATGAGCTCCTGATCCACGCGCATGAACGACACGTTCTGGTATACGTTCACGGTCAAAATGCATCAGCTTATCAAAATAAATATGATCCTGCTGCAATGATGGTCCCCTCACCCCGGCCTTTAAGGTATTGTTGTTGTCAGAAATAGGCACACCATCGTTAGTGGTCATAATCTGTTGAGAATTATCCACTAAACGCTGATCAATCTCAGCCGTTTTTAGATTCTTTTCTTTTTTCATATCCAATTCTGTTCTTGTTTATACTAGTATGGGAAAAAATATATTATCAATTCGTGCAAAAAAATATATGAGAAATAATGCTTCTATATGAGTGTAAGAATGAAATAACAACAATATATCTTACAGCAAATCAAAATGCGATAAATCAAATATTTGACTAATTGTACGTGGTGAAAAAATATTTGTGCAGCAATTGCATATTTAAAACAAATGCTATGTTAGAAACGTTTGAATTTTGCGAAAAAAGGTGAATAAAGGCATAATTATGAATGGATGCTAGTTTCTTTTTCATACAAATTTCTTTTAAAATTTTAACCTTTCATTTTCATATATTTGTCTCGAAATTAGAGCACAATGAAAAAGAAAATTGTACTTATTCAGGATGATAAAGACATTCTGAATGTAATGGATGAAATTTTGGAAGACGAGGGTTTCGATACTGTTGCGTCATTGACAACTGAGCCAATTGACAGAATTGATGATATCGATCCTGACCTTATTATAGTTGATGACAATATCAAGGGAAATAAAAAAGGATCGAAAGTGATTGAAGAATTAAAAAATGATCCTGAAACCGAAGAATTATCTGCTGTATTAACCTCCACATCCAATGATCTTCCTAGAACTGCTAAGGAATGTAAAGCTGATGACTTTATTGAAAAGCCTTTTGATATCGATCATATGATCGAGGTCGTAAAAAAGAATGCCTAAAATTGTTCAGAACCACGGCTCCCTTACGCGCGGGAATATAGAGGTCTAAAAAGAGTATATCAGCCTTTTATACTATCCAGTACCGCTGTGATGGCCAAGCATAGCTGCACATCGCTCAGCTTTGGGTGTAGTATTATAAAAAACTCGAGATTTGGAATTATCAATGAAATCTACAAATATGATTGATTTTCAAATTTGGATAGTGCTTTTAAAAGGTCTATGCCTTTTCCTAATACAGGTTTGAACAAGTCTCCTTTGTCTTTTAAACGTCCGTCCATATTAAAGATATTAAAATCAGTAGGATGAAGACCTTTTTTCACCTCAGTCCATTCTAAAGGAGCAGAAACTGGTGCTCCGGGTTTTGGGCGTATACTGTACACACTTGCCAAGGTCTGCGCTCTTCTATTCTGTAGATAATCCAAATAGATTTTCTTTTTGTCCCTTTTTTGAAGGCTTCTTTCTAATGTGGTAAGCTCAGGAAGCTTCTCCTGAACCAATTGCATGAGAATATGTCCAAAATCCTTTACCTGGTCATAGGTATATTTCCCTCCCATAGGTATATAGACATGAATACCGGAGCTTCCTGAAGTTTTTGGATATCCTACAATACCTACTCTATCCAACACTTCTTTCACAGCTAGAGCCGTTTCTATGACGTCCTCAAATGTATTTTTTTCGGAGGGGTCAAGATCGAGTACCAGATAATCGGGAAATTCAGCTTTTTGTACACGACTGGTCCACACATTAAACTCAATACACCCTAAATTGTTGAGGTATGCTAATGTTTCTTTATCATTACAAATAATATAATCGAGATGTTTATCATTACTTTCAGAAAATACTTTCGTTAATGTCACCCAATTAGGTGTATGTTCATCCGCATCTTTCTGATAGAAACTTAATCCTCCAATGCCATTCGGAAAACGATTGAGTGACTGGGGACGGTTTCTAAGATGGGGAAGAATAAACTTAGAAATACGCTGATAATAATCAACAATATCTCCCTTGGTAACTCCATCTTCGGGAAAATATAACTTGTTCTGATTGGTAAGGGTGACCTGCTGCTTGCCAATCTTCTTCACTTGATCTTTTTCAGGGGATTTCCTCTTTATTTTAGATTCCATTTTAGTTTTTTTATCAGGTACGTCTGTCGTAAATTTTACCTCTAGTGGATCAATGTCTTCTCTTAATCTTAAAAAAACAGGATGCCGGTAAATATGATCTTTTGTAAGCTCGGTAAACTTGATCTCAGCGACCAGCTCAGGTCTAAGCCAGGTTGCTCTGGCATTGGTCTTGGGCGTTACTTTAAATGCCGATTCTTTCACCCTCAGTTGTTGCATTTTCTGGTATAACTCTCGGAGGAGTTTATCCGTAAATCCTGTTCCGGTATGTCCACAGAAAACCAACTCATCCTCCAAATACTTTCCTAAAATAAGTGATCCAAATTGCTTTCTAGCCCCCTTAGGTTCCGTAAATCCGCAGATCACCGCTTCGTCGCTTTTATGAATTTTTATTTTCAGCCACTCCGAACTTCTAGTATTTTCTTTATATGTACTGTACAGTTTTTTAGCAATAATACCCTCCAACCCCATATCTTCAGCAGCTTGAAAAAAATCTTTTCCCTTTTCAAGAATATGGTCGTGATACTGGATAATTTCGTTTTGTACTAAGGCTTCTTTTAATAATTCTTTCCGTTGCAAATAAGAAAGATTTTCAGTCGAATGTCCGTTCAACCATAACAGATCGAAAACCTGATAGATTAGCACCAAATCTACGTTTTGTTCCCCAATCCCCTGCAACCATTGGAAATTGGGCTTTCCTTTGTCATCATAGGCAACGATTTCACCATCGAGTACCATCTCATGTTTTTGAATTTTGAGTGAATCAGCAATTTTTTTAAAGGATATTGAAAAATCTAGTCCGTTTCTGGAATATAGCTGAATAACTTTATTTCGCAGATCTGCTATAGCCCTGTATCCATCCCATTTTATTTCAAAAGCCCAGTCTTTGTCATCGAAAGGTATCTCGCTTGTTTTACATAACATGGGTCTGATGAAACCGGGTAATTTCTTTTCCTGGGAAAGTGACTGCGCATAATTTTTATAATGCTTCAGGCTTTCGGCAGTTTCATTTTTTTTTTGCTGGTCTTCTTCTGAAGATAAGCTGTGACTTTAGAGTTTTTTGAAATATGCTCTTCGGCATCATAACCTTCGGAAACGGAATATTTGTCTTTATGCTTAATGAGCAGCCATGCATTCTGTTCTGCGGCGTTTTTTATTTTTACCAGCGCGAACTCACCTTTCAGCTTCTTACCATGTAAAATAACTTTTAAAGATTGTTTATGCAGTTCAGCACGCATGATCAAATCGTCAGTTTTTCCTGCTATTTTTTCTAATGGTTCATAAGTTCCTTCGTCCCAAATTTCAACTTCTCCGGCTCCGTAATTTCCTTGGGGAATACTTCCTTCAAATCTTCTATATTCATAGGGATGGTCTTCCACCATCATTGCCAATCTTTTGTCCGATGGATTAAGGGAAGGACCTTTTGGAACGGCCCAACTTTTAAGAACTCCTTCCATTTCCAACCGGAAATCGTAATGCAGACGTGTTGCGGCATGACGTTGAACCACAAATTTTAATTTTGTGGTACTTTCGTTCTGTTTGCCTTCCGGTTCGGAAGTTGCCTTAAAATCTCTCTTTTTATGATATTCTTCTAATGGCATCATGAATAAATTAGAGTTTCGATAAGGATTAATGACCAGTCTTTTAATCTACCCTACTTTTCTTTTTCCAGCCTCGAGACTTGCTTTCAGCATTGCCATAAGATCCGTCGCTTTTCCCACGGGTTCTTTGGTTTCCTTAGGCTTTACGTTTTTACCTTTTGCTTTCTGTTTTATAATTCTCAGCAGGTCCTCATTGTAGGTGTCTCTGTACTTTGAAGGATCAAAAGCCTCGGCTAATGATTTAATTAAGGTTTCAGCCATTTTCAGTTCTTCGGGTTTTGGCGCTTTTCCTGATGGTATTTTCAACTCACTATAATTTCTCATTTCTTCAGGATAGCGCATTCTGTTCACCATCAGAACTTCATTTTCGTAAGGGCGAATCATACACAGAATTTCCCTGTCTCTTAGAATGAATGAACCTATTCCTGCCATTTTGGTTTTGTGTAGCGCTTCCAACAATAATCTATAGGCCGCTTCGCCATTTTTTTGAGGCTCCAGAAAATAAGGTGTTTCGAAAAGTGCGGGATCCACTTCATCTTCTTTTACAAACTGAATAATACGCAATATTTTAGATTTTTCAGGACTTACAGCCTCAAAATCGACATCCTCCAGTACAATATATTTGTCTTCTATTTTGTAGCCTTTTACTATATTTTCCCAGGCTACTTCTTTATTGGTATTTTCATTTACCCTTTTGTACTTGATATTGCTGAAATCTTTTTTGTCCAACATATCCAAATCCAAAGTACTCGATTCACTAGCCGAGTACAGCTTGATTGGTATATTCACCAATCCAAAACCTATTGCTCCATTCCAGATTGCTCTCATATGCTCTGTTTTTTAAGCTACGCAATTCCTCGTTAAATTGATTTAAACATTATTTTGGTTTTGTCAGCACTTCTTGTCTATCAATTGACACCCTATCCCATTTACCATTTGATAACTATATAGTGAACAACACCTTACAAGGAAAAGTTTTATAGAGATAGATTTTTATACACATATCTTGCATTGCTAATTGAACAATAAAACTAAAAAATTAGTAAATTGGGTTTAATGTAATAAAGACTTCATTTCAAGTAGGAATCTTTCATTATCAAAATCCTTTACAAATTTGGAGAACTTGTCTAAGGTTGATAGAGACTCCATTCTAGTTGCGGACCAACAAGTCAGACTTAGAATATACTGGGCAAAAAACTATATAAAAGAAATGATGAAAAATTTGAGGTTTATAAAAAAAAGTATCTATTAAAATGAAAACCTATCGATTTCGCTTTAATAATAGTCGTAAAACCTCAGCCATTCTGATTTGGTTTATTACAACATTACTGATGATTACTTTAACATGCATCATTTTACTCATACCTTCGGAACCATATTTTCCAACCTGGCTACTGTTGATCTTCCTTCCATTAACGTTAATTGCTATTTATAAGCTGTTTAGGACAGCGTCCGAAAGACAGTCGACAGACAGCGTTACACTAAATAAGGATGGGTTTAATAGTGCCTGTTTCGGTTCAGTCTTATTTTCCAATATAAGCGCTATCAATATTCCGGTACGAAGTATATCCTTGCTCGGAGGGGAAAAGTACGATCATTACAAACAAACCGAGGTAGATACGCCCAATCTTGTAATTTCAATTACAACTGACGATAGCAAAATATTCCGTTGGGTTTTGGGCGAATGGGGCAGTTTTTACAACTCAAAGGAAGACTTTTCAGTTTTTTTTGACTTTCTCACAGCATTAACCGATCAACTGTATCAATATTACCATGCTAACGAACCAACGAACAGTTATTTAAAAATTATCGATGAAAATGGCTTTTGGGAAAGATCGGGTAAATTAAAATTGGTCAAGAAAAACTAAATAATATCCACTATGTTTCCTATAGATCATGAATTCGCAAAAGTATATGCGTTATACGTACGGCTAACCAAAGACGAAAATGCTTTAAGTTTATTGAATAATGGCCTAGAGAAATTTAATGAGGGTACGTCAGCGCGTATAATACGTGATCATGTTTCAGAAATCTTTTTTAATTACTGCCCCAATTGTGGGAAATTGGCAAGAACACTTATAATAGATGATACCACTGAAAAATCAATGTTGAATTATGCCAATGCGATACAAATAGCCGAATTTACAGGAAATCCCAATGATAATGAGTTATTATTAGCTACCTATCTTGAAAAATTGAAAAAAGAAGAGAATATTCGCCAAATTGATAAAAGAATTTGGCGAGATGAACTTAAGTCTACCAATCAATAATGATAATGAAAGAACGCAACAAACAGATACAGCTCTTTTAAGTTCTATTCCTGATGACCTCTATTTTTGGGAAGTTCAGGTGATTGATCTTTATTGTATTCGTCTATTTTTTGTGTTGCTGCCATGGAGACAACCAAATCATTTAGCATGGAGCTTGCAGCCGTCGGCGAGTTCGGAAGTAAAACCAAATTGCTTCTACTATTGGCTCCAATGGCATTCAGCGTGTCATAATGTTGAGTAACCACAATTAAAGCTGAAGCTTCCTGAGCGTTGATATTAGCCGCATTGAGCATTTTCACAGATTCTTCCAGTCCTCTTGCAATCTCCCTTCTCTGGTCTGCAATACCTTGTCCTTGAAGCTTTTTAGATTCTGCTTCAGCTTTTGCAACAGCAACAATTCGGATTCTTTGGGCTTCGGATTCATATTCTGCAGCAGTCTTTTCACGTTCGGCAGCGTTGATTCTGTTCATGGCGTGTTTTACCTGTTCATCAGGATCGATATCTGTCACTAAAGCTTTGATAATATCGTAGCCATAACTTTGCATCGCTTCCTGCAATTCACTTTTTACGGCAATGGCGATATCATCTTTTCTTACGAAAACGTCATCTAATTTTGTTTTTGGGACTTCAGCACGCACAACATCAAAAACATAAGACGTAATCTGATTCTCAGGATTTTCTAGACGATAATAAGCGTCTCTTACATTCTCTCTGATAACCTGATACTGAACAGAAACTTTCATCTTTACGAAAACATTATCCAATGTTTTGGTGTCGATGATAACATCCAATTGCTTTATTCTAAGATTCAGACGTCTGGAGATTTGATCAAAAAACGGAATTTTTAAATGCAAACCAGCGTGGCTTACTTTTAAAAATTTACCTAACCTTTCTACCACAGCTGCAGATTCTTGTTTTACTGTATAAAAGGAAGCAAATAAGGTAATAAGTCCGAAAAAGATTAGAATTCCTAAATATATCATATTCTTAAATTTATTATTGGTAATACACGAATTTACGTCTTTATATTGTCATTCTAGTAGCAATTCTTTTTATTTTATCTTTGTTACTTTTTTGCAATTTTGTTCAGATTGACTGTACATGATCTCCAATTGTAATATTCAATCGACAATAATTAATATCTGTCTTTATCAGAAAACTTAAAATCCTGTATTTTGGGTAAAGGTCGTATTAAAACTCTTTTTTTTCTTACTTTCGGCGCTTCGGCTGAACCTAATTTTTCATCGGATTCGATTCGAATCCCTGTAATCAGGTTAAATTTTGTTTCTGTGAATATGGTGTTTTCGTCAATATAGCCCTTAGTTGTGTCGCTTGTGAGCTTATCAACATAAATCAATTCAAAATTGCCCTTGTTATATTTGAAGTGGTAAGTAATATTTCCTCCCTTAATTTCGCTCCACATTTTTAAAACTCCTTTTTCTATAAAGAAATTCGGAATTTGAAAGCCATTAAATTCGCCATGGTTTTCAGTAGGAAATTGCGGTTCGATGATTTTATCGGACGATACCGCCAAAGTTGGCTTTCCATTAGGCTGAGACAGAAAAACCTGTAACCTCAACGGCCTTGTTTCATCAACAGTATCCATTTTCACAGTTATTTTGTCCATTTTACCATCGTGATTTAAGTCCCCCTTTTCTTCTCTAACCTGATAAGTATAATTATTTTTATTTTTAACACTTTGAGAGAATGCACTCATTGGGACTGCAATTAAAATGAATATAAGGTAAGGGTAAAAATTTTTATTAATTCTATTCATCTTGTTTGTTTTTGGCCTGCTTTTCGAGTTCGCCCTATATCCCGTAAATGCATTTTCATTAAATTTTCCCGATGTGCCAAGCATTTTTTGTGTTTAATCAGTACGCCCCTTCAAGCTCTTTATAATCTGCTTCTCTACCCTGTTGGCGGTAGAGTTCTAAGAGTTTGTTGTAAGAGTTAATTCCTCCTGATTTATGGTTGTATACGGCAGATTTCCAATATTTTTCGGCGTTTTTTAGATCACCAAGCTCATAATAAGCTTCACCCAATATAGCCTTAACATAGACATTGTCCTTATTTTTTAGCAACACTTGGACTGCCTCGTCATATTGTTTCAATTTTACATAGGCACTCCCTAGTGCGTAAATCTGTGTAGTGTCCCCGGATTCCACTATTGGTTTAAGATAGGCTATCACATCGTTGTAAGATCCATCTCTTAGGCTGAAATTAGCAAGAGTTTCTGTTGCTTTTTTATCCCCCTTCTCCGATGCCAATATGTAATATTTTCTAGCTTTTTCGGGCTGGTGGGTATTACTGTACAATAATGCTAGTTTGCTAATTGCTTCTACACTACCCTCTTCGATGGCAAGTTGATAATGTTTGATTGCTTCCTCGGTTTTTCCATCATTATTGAGGCGATCAGCTTTGTCTTCATTAGAACTATTACATGAGGCAAATGCAATTAGTATTGCAATAGAAATTAAGTTCCATATTCCAAAAATTGTATGCTTATTCATAGCTGTAAATAATATATTGAATTAAAAATAAGGATAAAGGATTTAAATATGTAAAGTTTATTTTTTGTTTACAGCTTGTAGGCCCTTTTAACTGATTATTGACATAATGTAAATATAACTGAAAATCGAACAACTTAAAACTGTCCATAAATCTCTGTAAATGGTTGTTCATATCATACTTCAATTTCCACATTATTACATCAGCAATAAAATTGCTTAGAATCTGATAATTTGCTATTTTTCTCCTATTACCCGTTCGCATATTGCCAATCATAAGTCCTGAAAGAAATCTAAAAATATATTGTGATTATATCCTAGTTTAGTAACAAATATAAACCCATGGAAGAAACTAATTTTTACACAGATATTATTGAAAGCATCAAACTTATTTTTTCTTTCTTGCAAAAAAAATATGGTTTCTCGGATTTTGAAGAACGCCAAATTGCTTATGAAATGCATTATGAGGCTCATAAAGATGATATAATGATTGATATTTGGTTTGAAGCAATTGTATCTACCCCAATTTGGGTAAAAATAAACAACTATTACATTGATAATCTCGAGCTTGAAAACGAAAATATAAAAAGATACAATAAAAGATTAGATGAAATATATGACACTATAGGGGAAAATTCGGATACAAAATGTTTTGAAAATGAATTCTCTCAATACCATAAATATGGCCAGGAGCTTAACACATTTTATCTGACGGAAATTGCAAACTTACTAAAAAGGTATTCTTCTGTATTAGAAGGTAATTTTGAACTACTGGAAGCTAATACGCAATTACTTATAGCTGCTAATAAAAAAAAGACAGACACCCTTCGAATAGAAAAAGGCACTTACACAATTGAGTTTCAATTATTTTCGAAAGATGACTACGATATGTATGTAGAATTTGACTCCTTGGAAGACGCAAAAAGATATATATCAGAAGATAATACTATAAAAGTTTACAGAATATTGGATTGCTATATGAATGAAATAAATTGGAATAGAGAGTAGCGAATAGACCTGTACGAGACTGTAACATGAACTGTGTCAACGGAATAATTCAATAAGATTATTTATATTCAATTATTCACACGACATGGTCATCAAAGAAAAGACCTCATTCGATTTTTCGTTAGGGTTTGCTTTTTAACGGAACTCAAGAGGGCTTCGCCATTTTGAACGCTTCAAGGCAGACTGCGACTGAAATATCACGTATTACCGAAAGTGTTCTCCCAGCAGTAAATGTATTGTTCAGATTTACACATAAGTTTATTAAAACATCATAATTTTCGTCAAGACACCTTACTAAATTAACATTTTTCAAATAGTTTCTCACCGTAAAAAATAATGTTTTAGTGTTGTACACCAGAACAATTGTAATAAAGAAATAATCTTATTACGAGCTTATTAAAGTTTTTCTTAAATTATAAGCTGTAGAAATGAAATCCAGTAAACTTACATATTATGATTACAGAATTCCCTCTCCTCAAGAGTTTGAAACAGTATTCTCTCATTTTTATTTTGCGGAAAATAGGACTGAAATAACAATAACCAAAACCCTTTTACCATCTTTCCAAACCATCATGGTTTTTAATTTCGGAGCGTCTGCATTTTTGATTTCCAAGCAAAACACGAAAATCAAGGTTGGAAAATGTATTGTTTTGGGACCAATTAAGTCCGCATTTGAATATGGTATCCCTCCAAACTCCAGCATATTGGTTCTCAATTTCAAAGATGATTCATTCTACCGTTTTTTTGGCAAAGCATTTTTATCTAATCATTTGCCGATTCATCCCGATGAAGCAATGGAAGAAAATTGTTTTACTAGTCTATGGGCACAATTGAATAGTATAGATGGTGTACAGGAAAAGGTGGCTCATATTCTCAATTTCTGCCGGCCCTATCTCAACTTTCAAAATGCAACTTCTAATCTATTAGCTAATTTCAAATCGGATACAATAAATCCAATCAAGTCTATTGCAGAAAAAGCGCGGCAAAGTGAAAGAAACATTCAATTGATTCATAAAAAGCACTTTGGTTTCAGCGCCAAGGAGATCATCCGTTATCATCGTTTCTTTAAAGCGATTGAATTGATTCAACAGATAGATTTTTCCAATGAAAAGGTAAACTGGTTTGAAATTATCGATAAATGCGGCTATTATGATCAAAGCCAGCTTATTCACGACTTTAAACATTTTATTAATCTTTCGCCTAAGAACTACCTAAAGTTCCAGCAGGATATCTGTCAAGCTACCAGCAAATAGCTATTTTCGTTTTCATACAATTTTCCTGATTTGCCCTATTTTAAATTTGTACTGTTCAATCAAATATAGTAACGCTATGAAACATCTTATTATTTATGCCCATCCAAATCAGGAAAGTTTGAATGGTCAGTTTAAACAAGCTATTGAAAAAAATCTATTACAGCAAAAACAGGATGTAATCGTCAGAGATCTTTACATACTCGGATTTGATCCTGTGCTGTCTTTGGAAGATATGACAGGACAGCGAAAAGGCATTGTCAATGAACTTATTAAAAATGAGCAGGAATATATTAAGTGGGCAGATATAGTCACCTTTATTTACCCAATCTGGTGGACCGGTATGCCTGCAATTATGAAAGGGTACATTGACAGGGTATTTAGTTATGGATTTGCCTATCGTTATGATCAGGGTATACAAAAAGGACTATTAACTGGAAAACAAGCGATAATTCTCAATACGCATGGAAAATCTAATGAAGAGTATAGCACTATCGGTATGGATAAGGCATTACTACTGACATCCGATAAAGGTATCTACACCTACTGTGGATTTCAGGTCACAGAGCATTTCTTTTTTGATAAGGCCGATCGTGCCACCCCTGAGGTTATTGAAATATGGCTTTCTAAAATCAGAGATCTATATACTATAATGAAGCCTCAGCTTTCTAATTATTAGAGCCAATTGTATGAGGAAAGCAATCTATATCGTTGGGACAGTAATAGTTGGATTGAACTTTTCAATATTTACAAAACAATTGTCAACATCGATCTTAAAGCTTTGGACTTATAAACTTGGGTACAAAAGGCAGGCTATGTGCCAAGTTTTCCCAAGATATTGCCCTGAAACGGAGTGTTGTGCTATAAAATTGCTTTTTCATAGCAATTGAACAAGCCTTTACGAAAAGTGACAGTACCAACAAATTTATATCCCTTTTTTATATATACAGCATTTGCCTGATTATTCAGCGAAAAAGCATCCAAACGGATTGATTTATATTGATTTTCTAAAGCGTATTGCTCTACATAACGAATCATCTGGCTTGAGATCCCCTTTCCTTGAGCAGAGGGTTTTACGTAGAGACGATGAATAACAATAAATGGAACTGATGTCTCCCAGTTCAAATCATTATATTCTTCATCATAGCGTTCGTTAAGTGCCATATAAGCCAACACTTCACCCTTTTCTACGTAAACAAAACCTTCTCCCCTCTCGATATCCACTGTAAGCGTGTCTTTATTTGGATATTCCTGATCCCACTGGTTAATCCCTTGATCGTGCATATGTGTTTTAACTTCGTCAAGAATCTTAACGGCTTGGATCAAATCTGTTGAATTAGCTTTTACAATCATTTTTTTATAAAATTACTATTTTCTGGTTACACTTATATCCAAAATTTTTCCAAAAAGTAGTTTTGTTGGTGCTCTATAATATATGAAAAAGGGCTCTCAGCAAGTTTCAGCAGGATAATATCTGGCTATTTCTCACAAGCTGACTATTATTTCAAGCACTTTGGCTAGTGCGATAAGTTTTAAGGCTTAATAATCAGTTGGTTGAGGAAATAAAAGGCGTGGCCTAAATAGATACAGTAAGAGCGGGTAATGAACCCTAAATGAAAGACCAATCTGTTAAATTGGTTTCTTAGAATCGAAATTCTCGTTTTTCTAATATTCCATCGCTATATATTTCGGTATAAATTAATCGCCCTTTTTTCCTGGTATTTAATATAGGTTCTCCTGTTTGTTCATTGTATTTTTGCAGTAATTTATAAAACTTCCATGTTCCAACAGGAGAACCATTTTTATACTCCGCTTCCAAGTAAGTATAAGGATCCGTAAATTCCGAATACCGTTGTAAATCAATATGACCATTTGATTTAAACTCTATCCATTTCCCTTCTTTCTTATGGCTTTTCACCATTCCTTGCTCCTCATCATTTTTGTAGAAGCCGTCATTATCATAGTATCTAGAAAATTTTCCAGACGGAAGAATCTGGTATTTTCGTAAAGGTCTTAATATTAAGGGGTCTTCGCTAAATTTATAATCTTGTATGGAAATTATATAATTTTCAGTGATGTTAAATAAGCTATAGTGTGCAAATCCCATTTCCCCCTCATGATGAAGATATATTCTCTTCATATCAATAGGCTTACTGTCCTTCATTGAAATTAAGTACACTTTTTCAATAAACGGTTCAGCATAACGGACGGTATTATATACAGCCACAAAGTACAATGAATACACTCCATAACTCAGAAAATTAGATGCAATTTTAATCCTATCATATTCCTCATTTACATCCTCACTAAATGGCAGAAAAACATCATATTCTTCGGGAAGTGATATCAGATCTTTTTTGATTACTTTTTCAAAGTTTAACACATGGAGTTCTTTCAATTTATTTTCATTCTGTATGGTAGACAGAATGGCGTCAATGCTCCCTTGTTTCGAAATATCTGAATATCCAAATGGTAAAGTTATACGGTCAGTTTTATTTCTATTAAAGAACAATGATCCCTTATCGGTCGAACATACTC
>RCUH01000165.1_pt1 | contig 97349 bp, 83 predicted proteins | sample 2166191 | NCBI WGS metagenome assembly RCUH01 (sample SAMN09932848, study PRJNA488358) | compost metagenome | feature: garden; material: soil; isolation source: compost soil in an enriched community after 214 h of incubation | place: Germany: Experimental Botanical Garden Goettingen | collected...
TGTCGCACGGGCATATCCCCGCGCCAGATCGTGAACAACGCCGGTTGATCCAGCATCGCGCCAAAATCCACCGCCGGATCGAAGCTCGATAACTCCACGCGCAGTACGAAGGTCTCGGACAAGGCTTCATCGAGCGTGAACTCAAGTACCTCGAAATCCACGCCCGCGGCGGACGGGGAAAAGGTAAACCGCACATCGGATAAACGGGGCATAACGGCATCCTGAGCAAGCTGAACGCCTTAGGGGCGTTCAGCGCGTATATGAAAAAGAAACAGTCCAGACCTGACGCAACTCACCGATCACAAGTCCCGGCTTGAATCGCGTAAACGACTCAATCCGTTTCAACTCAACGTCCTGACACCGGCTTGCCCTTGGCCACCTTGGCGGGCGGCGGGGCCGGCGGGACGGCCCCGGGTTTGGCTGGAGGGTCCATGAGCAACGTGCGCGGCAGCGCAAAACCGTCAAAGATGGCCTGCGTGAACGGGTTGTTGGATTTTTCAGCGACGATCCGGTAGCGCATCGCGCCGTCGTTGGCGGCAAAGCTGAGGTCCACCGCATTGGTCGTGGCGCTGTCGAGCCGCGCCTGGCTAAGCAGGCGGAACATGGACCACGAACCCCGGTAAACCAGGCTGCTGCTGGTTCCGCTGCCGTTGACCAGCGTGATGCGGCTCTCTGTGTTGGCGGCCAGGCTGTTGGGCCAGATCAGCCCCACACTGTTGGACGCGCCATGGCTATAAGAGATCAGTTGCCCCTCGACGCTCAATACGCTGCTGCGCCGTGTCGGCGTCAGGCCCAGGGGCTCGACGCTGAATTGAACGCCCAGCGCTCCCCGGCTGTTGAAGAACGCGTCCCGGATCCGGTCCGCCGCCTCAAGCTGCTTCAGGACGTCCATGCGCACCAGATAGCCGCCGCGCCGCTGGGAATACAAGGCCTCCAGGTTGTCCTCCAGGAACAGCTTCAGGTATTGCTCCTTGAACTGCGCCAACCGGCCTTGCGGCCCGAACATGACGGTGAAGTCCTCCAGAGACGCGTCGACCCGCCCCGCCGGATTGAACGGGTAGCGATTGGCAAGCCGTTCGTCGTAGTAGCGGTAGACCTCGGTGTTCCAGCGGCGCTCCAGTTCCTTCAGCGCTTCAATCAGCAACACCTGGGACGATTCGTCAGCAAGCTTCTTGACCTGCGTGTTCAGCGGCTCGGGCATGCCGGCGGCCATGCGCTGCAGGTTGCCGATAGGATCCGTTCCCTTCAGCGCAAAGCGGTCCAGCACGATGGTCAAGGCGGCCTTGCCGGGCTCAGGGCTGTCCTGGACGCTCTTCACGGTGTCGTAGACCCGCGCGATGGCGGCCATGCTTTCGTCCAGATACGAGGGTTTGTTGTCCGCGCCGACCAACACGCCCGTGAGCGGCGCGAACGGCCGGGAGATGGCGGCGATCTGCTGGGCCTTGGCGGCGGTGGCCGGCGTCACCGGCGCGGGCTCTGTCTTGGTCCCCGCGACGGCGGCCTCGGCCGGCTGCAACGTGGTGTTGTCGCGCACCGTCTCCACCAGCCGGCGCAAGGGCGCTGCCGGACTGGTCACGCTGCCCAGCACGCTGACTGCCTGGGAAATGTCCTCGAAATCGACCACCTCCAGTCGATTCAGGCCGCGTTGCCACGTGTCGATGTAGTCACGGCTGTAGATGGCGCGAACCCGCTCGGCCAGGGCCTGCTTGTCGGCCTCGGAATAATCGATGCGCTGGCGTTCTCCCAGCGTCCATTGGTCGATCATGGCCAGATCGGTGAAGTCGTTGCTGCGCGGATCGAAGTAGCCGCGAAAGCCCTTGGCCGTCAGCAGGGCTTCGATGCGGGTGTCCTGCTTGTCCGTGGCGTTCCGAAGCCCTGCCGCGGCGCCGTACACGATATCGAAGGCCGGACCGACCTCATTGCGCAGGTCCAGCGGCGCCTGCAGCGCCCGTTCGGCCTGCTCGCGCATGCTCATGTACACCCGCTGCGGCATCGGCACCTGCCGCAGCCGCTGCTGGACTTCCGCCACGCGTTCGCGATATTGCGGAAGGTCGGTCGCGGCGTATTGCATGGCATACGCAAGATGGCGCATCAGGCCATTCTGCACGGCGCCATCGCCCGGGTACGCACTCTGCCACTGCTTGCTCATCCAGTCTTGCACGATGGGCGCGCGACGGTTCTCACGGTCTTCGATCATTCGATAGACGCGCAGGGCGGCAAGCTGCTGGTCGCTATCCGCGGGCGCCGCGTTCACGGCATTCATCACGCCGCCGGCCAGCTCCGGAAGAAACCGCTTGGACAAGAGCTGCAGGTAGGCCTCGTCGACTTTCGGACCGATCTTCCGTCCTTGGTAGAGGCCCAGGTCCGAAACCACGGGCCAGGCATCCCGGTAGTCGCCGAAGACGGCGACCGCGCTGCGGATCTGGTCCAGAGGCTCCAGCAGATTGCGGCCGGTCGGGTCGGCGCGGCCATCGATCCGGTTGGCGCTGAATTCCCGGCTCTTCTCCAACACCTGGTTGACCAGGTCGCGATTGATGCCGTAATAGTGATACCAGCCGCCAGCCAGCACCAGGCAGCCCAGCGCCGCCACGCCGAAACCAACCCGGAGCACGCGCCGCTTGTCGGCGAGGATCTTGAGATTGTCGCCGGCAAGGCCGGCTTCGGGATAAATGATCCGCTGGAATACGCGCTGAGCGAAGTAGACCATGGAGCGCCCGCTGGGCTTCACGTCCGCCACCGGCTCGCTCAAGCCGTACGAGTGCGACGCGGCATTGATAAAGGCGTTGCACAGCAAGCCTTGCTGATACACCGAAGAAAAATACACGCCGCGCGGCAGCGCGGGCGTGGTGTAGCGGTCGCTGCCCAGGACATCGGCCAGAAAGCTCAGCAAGACGGGGCGCATGCCAGCCAACTGCCTCACCAGTGAAAACAGCGCCTCGCGCGTCTCCACCACGTTGGTGTCGCTCAACGCGTCGAACACCCGCTCGTTCAGACGCGTGATGAAGCCGTCATAGCGCCCCGCCAGCTCGTCCAGCCAGGCGTCATAGTTGTTCACGGAGTCCAGCGTGAACGTGAACCCGAAGATGTCTTCGCGCACGGAACGCGGCAGGCGGGCAAAGAAGGGTTCGAAGCCAGTCAACAGATCGAACTTGCTGAGCACCACGTAGAGCGGCGGACGCGTGCCAAGCTGCCGCCCGAGTTCGCTCAGGCGGGTACGCAGCAGAATGGCAAGCGCCTTGCGGTCGCTGGCCTTCTGATTCAGCAGGGTGACCATGTCAACCATCAGCACGACGCCGTTGAGCGGGCGGCGGCTACGGCTGCGGCCCAGCCAGTCGACCAGGCTTTCCCACAGGCGGCCATGGGTGCCGGGCGGCAGGTCGCGGCGCGGCGCGGCGGGGCCGGCCGCGCGCGCCCCCGCGTTCGCAGGCGCGTCCGGCCCCGCCGCTTCAACGGGTTCAGGCGCCGACTCGATCTGGCTGATCAATTCGCCCGGTGGGTCGATCAGCACGGCTTCGTCGCCCATCCACCAGTCGATGGTGTACGCAAGATCGGGGTCGCCGAATACGCGCCGGCTGGCTGCCTTCAGTTCTCCCGTCAGCGAGAAATTCTGATTCGAACGGTTGATGAAGCTGGTCTTGCCCGAATTCTCCTGGCCCAGGACCAGATACCAGGGAAGCTCGTAAAGACCGTTCCGGCCCTTCAGGTTGCCGCGCAAGGCGCTCAGGCTCAGGTCCAGCGCCCGCTCCTGCGCCTGCACGAATCGCAGGGCGGGGTCCTCCTGCAGCCTTGCCGTCTGTTCACGGTCGGCCTCCAGGTTGCGGTTACGGCGACGCAGCGTGAGCGCCCAGACCAGCATGGGAACCATCAGCAGGACCAGCGTCGACAGCACGCGCGCCGACAGTTCGGCAAGCGGCTGCCGTTCGCGCCAGGTCCAGTGCGGGCCGAGCCACCAGATCCCAATAAGAAGAAACAATATGCCCAGCAGCAACAGCACTGGCATTGCGCTCTTGAACTGGCGCAGCACGGGCAGCCCAAAGCGCTTCATGAAAGCCCAGATCTTCAACATCATGATTCCCTCTTCAACTCTAGCTTTAGCGTTCTTCTTCCGCGGCGCGGGGCGCAGGCGCGTATTTGCTCAACGGGCCATACAACTCCGGTTCCCATTGACTGGCGGGCGTGGTCCGCATCGCTCTGCCGACGGACGCATACAGGTCGTCGGCCAGCCACGACAGCCCGCGCGCGGCGAGCATGTCGGCGGCGATCACCGTGGCATAGCCGCGCTGCCGGGGCGGCGCCGCGCCGCCTTGGCTATCCTGCAGCCGCCGCAGCACGACCTCCACGCCCTCTGTCTCCAGTTGCGCCACCAATTCCTTGCGCAGGGCAGCGAACTCCTGGGTGGCGTGCTGTTCCCCGCTGCGCGAATCCGCGCCACTCAGCCAACCCATGGTTTCGCTGTCGACGAACGGCCGGCCGTCGTTGAACTGCAGTTCCACCAGGACGGGAATCCGCCGCACGAAGCGTTCGGTGGCCTGCCGTATGGCGACCGCCACTTCCTTCATTTCGAGGCGCGCGGCGATGCTGGCGGCCAGAAAACTGCCGCGTATCCAGTAGGGCGATGCGACAACGCTCTTTTCCACGCGCTGGAGCAAGGCGGGGTTGATCGTGTTGGCCGACAGCGCCTCGCGGTAGCCTTCCACGATGTCGGCGGGCACCGCCATCAGCTCGGTGCGATGTTCCTTGCGGGCCGGCGGGGCCGCATGCAGATGGCCCCATAACGCAAAGCGGCGCAGTTGGTAGCCGGTGGGGTCGTAGGCATCCTGCTGATTGATGAACTCCGCGACGCTCAGCAAAGAACGCCGGCTTTCGCGCTCGTCGCCCAGTTTCAAGGTGTCGCCCGGGACGCTGAAGAACGCTTCGCTGATCGCCTGACCGCCCTGCTGCCCCGGATTGGGTGCGGCAGCCGCCGGTTCCGGGTAGCGGGCTTGTTCGACGCGGCGAGAGAACTGCGCCTCCAGCCGGTTCAGCATGGCGACGTCCAGCCTTGCCGCGGCCGCGTTGGCCTGGAGCGTGTCCAGCGCCAGGCGCGCGGCCTCCTGGTGTTCCTTGGCATCGCCGTCCGCGCTCAGGTCGGCCAGCCCCTCGTAGAGACGGTCCACCTGCAAGGCAACGAGCTTGCGTTTTCCCAGGTAGCCGGTCGGACCCGGCTTGGGATAGCCGGTCTCCCAGTACGCCTGCACCATGCATGCCAGCACACCGGCGGCTTCGCCCCACGTGCGCCAGGACTTTACGCGCAGGCGGGCTGCAATCAAATGTCCGGCGACGCGGAAGTGCTTGCATTGGCTACCCAGATACTGGCGCGCCGCCTCGTCGACGTAGGCCCAATCCATGCGAGGCTCTTGCAGGCCGCCCAACTTGACCATTTCGTGGTCGATGCCCTGAAAGGTCTCGTCCTCTTCATCGAAATAGCCCGCCGGGTCGATTGCATCCAGCGGCTCCAGCAGCCTTTCCAGTTCGAGCGGTGGATAGTCGATCACCAGTGACACGCCTCACGTTGTTGCGCGACAAGTCCATGCAGGTCTTCCGCGCTGAACATCAGCCCGTTGACCGGCGCGTAGTCGCTTTCCACCCGCAGGCGCCCGCCCGACGAAAACTGCCGCAGTATTTCGATGGCGACCAGCCCCCGGCCGGCGTCGACCACATTGCCCTCTTCCACCACCTGCCACGTACTGGCGGGCGCCAGCGCTCTGTGATCGATGTACAAGCGGATGCGCATCTGATTCCGGTCCGCGGAGCGATGCAGCAGCAATTGCAGGCGGGAGATATTCGAAACGCAGCTGATCGCGAGGTAGTTCGGCTGGGCCGCGCCGTCCAGCGCCGGCGCCGAGATCACGACCTGCGTCTGTCCCGGTTGCCGGTCGGCAGACCGGGAGATCAGGAACGCAACGTTTCTCTCCTGGCGCCCCGCTTCATTGAGCCGGACCAGTTCGGTCACGCCCGGCGCGGTTCCCGCGGCAGCCGCCTGTGCGGGCAGGCCGGCGGCCGGCGCGGTCAACGTGGGCGAAGGCGGCGTGCCGGCGGCCGCGTCAAAGCAGCCCAGACGCTCCAAGTCGGAGACGATCGCCGTGCAATCGCCCCCGCTGGCGTGGCCGGACGCGTGCCCGGCGTGACAGGTGAAGGCGGCCAGCAACAGCGGCAGCAGTGTGCAAAATGATTTCATTGAAAGGAGTCCTCGCGGTCCAGATTCCAGGTCTGGCATCGGCGCGCCAGCGTGCGCTTCGGAATGCCGAGACTTTGCGCAGCACGGCTGCGCGACCCGTCCAGCGCTTTCAGACGCGCCGTGATCAGCAGACGCTCGAACAGGTCGAGCGCTTGAGGCAGGTTGTCCGTTTGAAGCAGGCCATGCAAATGCGGATCAAGGCTGCCCGGCGCGCCGGCGGCCATCGTGTCTTCCGGCAATTCCCGCAGGGCTTGCGCGCCGATGCACCTGCCCCGCGCGGTCCTTTCGGCCGCGACCAGCAACAGGCTGCGCAGTTCCCGCACGTTTCCGGGCAGGGGATGGCGTTCCAGCATTGCCAGGGCATCCGGGTCTATGCCTGCCACATGGGTCTGGCGCTCCCGGTTGTGCTGCAGGATGACGTGCGCCGCGAGCACGGGAATATCGTCGGTCCGCTCCCGTAGCGCGGGCAACTGCAAGGTCTGCTGCCGTATCCGGAAATACAGGTCTTCCCTGAAGCAGCCTTCGCGTATCAATTGCGGCAGCGGCCGATGGGTTGCGCAGATCAAACGAAAGTCCGATGCCAGTTCGCGCGAGGCGCCCAGCGGGCGGTATTTCTTTTCGTTGAGCAGCCGCAACAAGGTGGCTTGCAGCGCAAGCGGCATGTCGCCGATCTCATCCAGAAACAGGGTGCCGCCATCGGCCTCGGCAACCAGGCCGGTGCGCGCCTGGGTGGCCCCGGTGTAGGCGCCGCGGACATTGCCGAACAGCTCCGCCTCGATCAGATCCTTGGGAATGGCCGCGCAGTTCACGGGAACAAACTTGCCGCCGCGCGGCGAGGCCTGATGGATCAGCCAGGCGGCGTGGTCCTTCCCGGTCCCCGTCTCGCCGGTGAGCAGCACCGCCAGCGAGGAGTCCGCGAGGCGAAGCATGTCTTCCCGGATGCGCCTTGCCGCCTCGCTGACCCCAATGAACTCGGCCGCCAGCAAACGAGCCGCGCGCACGCTCCTGCGTTCTTCCTGCGGTTGACGGACGCTGCGCTGATACCGCGCGCTTTCCGTCGCGCTCATCTGCTCGTGCAATCGCGCGGACAGGCACTCGTGGATCTGGACGAGCATCTTCCATAGGGGATCGTCCAGCCAGCCACGCAAGGGCTGCGCGTCGCCCGCCAACACCAGCACGGAAAGCGCCTGCTGGCGGTTGTCCCGCTGCGGCACGGCCACCAGCGCATTCCGCGGCCCGAGGCATTCGGCCAGGCGTTCGAATCCCGCGCCCACGCCAACCACCCCGGACAGGCGTTCGATGTAGCAGGACTTCCCTCCGGTCAGGCTGTAGACCAGGGGATCGTCGAGCGCGTCCATGCTGATCGCCGGCAACCGGTCCACCGGGAGCGGCACGCTGGCCAAAGGCAACAGCTTGTCGCCCGCGGCATCACGTCCATACAGACAAGCGTGGTGCAGGCCGGGATAGCGCGTTGCCGCCATGAGAAACGCGGCAGCCAGCGCGCCGGGGCCCGGGGCCAGCGCCAGATCTCGCGCAATGCCTGCCACTTCAAGCGCGTTCACCGGCATCGCCCTATTCCAGCGCGGCGGCGAACGCGCCGTCGCGCCACTGCAGACGCGCGGCGCCAAAGGGCGTGCCGCTGGCCAGACGTTGAAGGACCGCCAGGGACAAGGGCGGCAGCAGCTCTCCATCGATGCTCGCATCCAGCAGACGCGCGCCGTTCTCGTGGCGGCTGCAACGGCCGCGCAGTTCGTCGCGCGCATCGGCGTCCACGTGCAGCACCGCGCCATAACGCGAACCGAATTGGTGCTGCAGACGCTGCAGCCGGCCATCGATGATCTCACCCAGTACAGCCTCGTCCAGATAGCGGTACGGGATCAATTGCATGCGCGCCAGCAGCGCGGGCTTGAAGAACTCCATGAGCCGCTGGCGCAGCGCCGCTTCGGACAAGTCCGTCAAGGCGCCGTCCTGCCGGTCGAAACCCAGGTTCGAGGTCAGGAAGAACAGGATGTTCTTGCAATCGATCTGGCGTCCCTCGCCATCGGCGAGTTCGCCCTTGTCGAAGGCCTGATAGAAGATATTCAACACTTCCGGGTGGGCCTTTTCCACCTCATCGAGCAGCACCACGGAATAAGGCTGTTTTCGGATCGCTTCGGTCAGTACGCCGCCTTCTCCATAACCGACATAACCGGGCGGCGCACCCAGCAGACGGGACACGGTGTGCTTTTCCTGGAACTCCGACATATTGATGGTCGTCAGGAAATTCTTGCCGCCGAACATGGCGTCGGCCAGCGCCAGCGCAGTCTCGGTCTTGCCCACGCCGCTAGGGCCGACAAGCAGAAATGCGCCAAGCGGCGTGCCTGGCCGGCGCAGATCGGCCATGGCGGTGAGCAGGTGCTTGTGCACGCGTTCGATCGCCACGCTCTGCCCCTTGACCCGTTCCTGCAACAGAGCCGGCAATTGAGCCAAGCGCTCCATCTGGTTGCGGTTGATGGTGGTGGCCGGAATGCCGGTCCAATCCGCGATCACCTGGGCGATCTGTTCATGGCCGACATCGGCGTGCAACAAGGCGCCACCGCGTTGAAGTTCGGTCAATTGCGCGACCTTCGCGGCCAGCGCGTCATCGCGGCCCACGTCATCGTCCTCGCCCTGCTGCCCCCGTAGCGCCAGGATCTCATCGATCAGGCTCTTCTGCTGGGTCCAGGCCTGCCGCAGATGGTCGATCTGCCGCAGCACGTCCTGGCCCGCGATTTCCAGGGTTGCCAGGCGGCCCGGATTGGCTTTTCTGCCTGCCCGGGCATCGCGCCGCAGCAACGCGATTTCCGCATCGATCTGAATCCGTTCCTGCTCCAGGGCGCCCACGCGTCTGGGCGGCGCCGCCAGGGCGGTGGCGACACGCGCGCAGGCCGTGTCCAGCACGTCGATCGCCTTGTCCGGCAATTGGCGCCCGGACAGGTAGCGCGCGGAAAGCGCCGCCGCCGCCTGTAGCGCGTCGTCTCCGATATAAACGCGATGCGCCTGTTCATAGATCTGGCGCAGCCCGCGCAGGATATGAACGGCCTGTTCCTGGCTGGGCTCATCCAGCTTGACCAGTTGGAAACGCCGCGCAAGCGCCGGGTCCTTTTCAAAGTACTTTTTGTACTCGGACCACGTGGTGGCGGCTATGGTGCGCAATTCGCCGCGCGCCAGGGCGGGTTTGAGCAGATTGGCCGCGTCGCTGCCGCCGGCCGCATTGCCGGCGCCGATCAGCGTATGGGCCTCGTCAATGAACAGGATGATCGGTTGCGCGGACGCCTTGACCTCGTCGATGACCGATTTCAGACGCTTTTCGAATTCGCCTTTGACCGAGGCGCCAGCTTGCAGCGCGCCCAGGTCCAGTCCCCACAAGGCCACCTGTAGCAAAGGCTCGGGAACACGTTCCTGCACGATGCGCAGCGCCAGGCCTTCGACCACGGCGCTTTTACCCACGCCGGCGTCGCCCACCACGATGGGGTTGTTTTTTCTGCGGCGCGACAGGATGTCGATCATCAAGTCTATTTCCGCATCCCGGCAGAGCACCGGGTCTATGCGGCCCGCGCGAGCCTGCGCGGTGAAGTCATGGCCATACTTGGCCAGCGCCGTATCGCCGCCGGAAGTCTGCAGGCCGGGCGCGGGCTCGGATGACCCAGGCGCTTCCGACGAATCCGACAGCAAGGCCGCGAAGTTCTTGCGCAGCGCTTCGCGGTTGATGCCGTCGAACAGCGTTACCGCGGCCAGCGGCAGATAGCGGGCCGGATTGAGCAGCGCCGCCAGAAGCAGGCAGCCGCCCCGCAGATTCTGAAAGCCCATTTCAAGCGATCCTAGCAACCAGGCCTCTTGCAGGAGTTCGATCAGCAACGGCGAAAACGTGGGGTACTGCCCAGGGTTCTCCTCCTGGAACGGCGCCTCGCTGGACAAGGCCTGGCGCACTGCATCGACATCCAGCCCCGCCTGTTTGATAAGCAGCCGGGCGTCGCTCAGCGGCTGGTCCAGCAATTTGAAAATCACCAGCGCCACGGTTACTTCGGAACCGCGTTGGCTTATGCAGAGGCTGGCGGCTTCCTCCAACGCCTGACGGCAGATGGGGTTCAAGCGTTGAATAACCGCCGGCAAATCAATTCTGATCATTGATTTCACTCGTCCAATGATGTGGGGAACATTTGGTTATTGGTTGCACTGACAGCCCACCAAGAGAACACTTTTCTTTTCACTGGAACATAAGACCAGTTTGAAAATAAGTGAGGAGGATAGGCGATTATTTTGAAAATAAACAAGCCTTAATTTTTCGAATTTTTCTTATTTACCGTATATGACCGTAGACCGTAGGATCGCCCCGATTCAGCCTATCTGTGGAGAATCAACTTCAGTATTTCCAAATATTCCCACAGCGATTAACGGTATTCTTTTTTTCAATAGAAAGAACCCAATGGCGATGGAATCGCAATAATCGGTCAACATTGAAAGAAGAGTTTGGCCATTTTCCGAGGCCAAGCCTTTGGTTTTCCCGTGGTTATAACCAGGAGTTCCCATGGCAAAAAAAATGGCGTCAGTCGCCCCGCAAGAACGCATCAACATTAAATACGTGCCGGCGACTGGCGATCAACAGGCTGAAATGGAATTGCCGCTGAAGCTGCTCATCACGGGCGACTTCAAAGGTCACGGCGAGGAGATGGCGCTCGAGGAGCGTCCGACCGTCCGCATCGACAAGGACAATTTCGACGAGGTGATGTCGGGCGCGGGCCTGCACTTGGCGATGCAAGTGCCGTCGCGCCTGAGCGAAGGGCAGGAAGAGGACACGCTCAGTGTCGGCCTGCAGTTCAAGGCGATCAAGGATTTCTCTCCGGACGCGATCGCCCGCCAGGTACCGGAACTGAACAAGTTGCTGGAACTGCGTGAGGCGCTGGTTGCGCTGAAGGGCCCGTTGGGTAATGTGCCGGCGTTTCGCAAGCAGCTTCAGACGTTGCTGGCCGACGAGAAGGCGCGCAGCGCGCTGGCCAAGGAACTGAATCTGGTATTGGAAACGTCGGCTTCCTGAGTCCGGCTTTGTTTTTCCCTTCGCCCCATCGGTTTAAAAGGACAAGAGCATGAAGGCCCAAGCTAGCGTTGCACAGGAAGTGAAGCAAACCCATGGCCTGCTGGAGCAGATCATGGCGCAAACTCGCATTGAACCCAGTCACGAAGGATATGCCGTCGCCGAGCGCGGTGTTGCCGCGTTTATTGGCGAAATCCTGAAGAGCCAGGAACGCGAGCAGCAGGTCAATAAGCAACTGGTCGACCAGATGATCGCGGAGATCGACCGGAAGATCGGTTATCAAATGGATGCGATCCTCCACCAAAAGCCGCTGCAGGATCTTGAATCCGCATGGCGCGGATTGAAATTGCTGGTGGATCGCACGGATTTTCGCGAAAACATCAAGATCGAAATCCTGCACGTCACGAAAGACGAAATGCTGGAGGATTTTGAAAGCTGCGGCGACATTACCCGCAGCGGCCTCTACAAGCATGTGTATACCGCGGGTTATGGCCAATTCGGCGGCGAACCGATAGCAAGCATCGTCAGCAATTACACGTTCGGTCCCTCCGCGCCGGACATCAAGCTGCTCAGCTACGCGGCCTCGGTCAGTGCCATGTCGCATGCCCCGTTCCTGGCGGCGGCGGGTCCGGAGTTCCTGAATATCAAGAGTTTTCAGGACCTGCCCAACCTGAAGGAAGTGAAGGACATCTTCGAGGGTCCGCGCTTTGCCAAATGGCGCGGCCTGCGCGAATCGGAGGATGCCCGCTATCTGGGGTTGACGATGCCGCGCTTTCTGCTGCGCCAGCCCTACGACCCGCTAGAGAACCCGGCCCGCAGCTTTGTCTACCGCGAGACGATAGCCGGCGACCACGAGAATTACCTGTGGGGCAACACGTCCTATCTGCTCGCCAGCCGCATCACCGAGAGCTTTGCCAAATATCGCTGGTGCCCGAACATCATCGGGCCGCAGTCGGGCGGCAGCGTCGACGACCTGCCGGTGCACCTGTATGAATCCCTGGGCCAGCTGCAGGCCAAGATCCCCACTGAAGTGCTGGTCTCCGACCGCAAGGAATTCGAGCTGGCCGAAGAGGGCTTCATCCCCCTGACGATGCGCAAGGACAGCGACAACGCGGCATTCTTCTCCGCCAATTCGGTGCAGAAGCCCAAGCTGTTCCAGAAGACGCCCGAAGGCCAGGCCGCGCAGACCAATTACAAGCTGGGCACGCAGTTGCCCTACATGTTCATCATCAACCGCCTGGCGCACTACATCAAGGTGCTGCAGCGTGAACAGATCGGGAGCTGGAAGGAGCGCCAGGATCTGGAGCGCGAGCTCAATGGCTGGCTCAAACAGTACATCGCGGACCAGGAAAGCCCCTCGTCCGATGTCCGCAGCCGCCGCCCCTTGCGCGCTGCCCAGGTCCAGGTCCAGGACGTGGCCGGCAATCCCGGCTGGTATCAGGTTTCGCTCGCCGTGCGTCCGCACTTCAAGTACATGGGCGCCAACTTCGAGCTGTCGCTGGTGGGACGCCTGGACAAGGAATAACGGGAGATGCCCAGATCGCCCGGGCAGGGCAGTTTGTTCGAGCGGCTCGAGCCGGACGCGCTGCCCCGGCGCTCCCGGTCGCGCCGGGACCTCGCGGTCGCACGCATCCATGCCATCAAGCGGCATCTTGAACTCATTCTGAACAGCCGCAGGGGCTGCTCCCAGAGCAGTCCCGAGCTGGGCTTGCAGGACTTCAACGACGCCGCGATCGGCAGCGCCGATTTACTGGTGCAAGTAAGTCAGGACATCCGTCAGTCGGTGGCCGCGTTTGAACCCAGGGTCAAGGTGATCGGGGTGCATGCGCGCCCCGACGCATTGCAGCCATTGAACCTGAATTTTCGGTTGGACTGCCTGGTGCCCGTCGCCAACGCAGAAGAAAAGGTGGAGATCGATCTTGTGATCCACCGTCCGGATCGATACGCGCGCATCGTTTAGCGCAACGCCAAGGGAGGCGGAAAGAACATGCCGTTGCGGGGGAAGTTCCGCGAGGAAATGGATTATCTGCGCCGGCTCGGCCGCGAGTTTGCGCGCGACAATCCGCAGTTGTCGCAATTTCTGGGCGACGAGGCGGCTGATCCCGATGTGGAGCGGCTATTGGAAGGGTTTGCCTTTCTTACCGCCAAGCTGCGCCTGAAGATCGAGGACGATCTTCCGGAACTGACGCATTCCTTGTTGCAGTTGCTGTGGCCCAATTACCTGCGGCCGCTGCCGAGCGCGACCATCATGCGCTTCGACCCGATCGATCGGGCCATCACGACGCGGCAGGTGATTCCAAAAGGCACGCGGGTGCTGTCCCGGCCGGTCGAAGGCGTACGCTGCGAATTCCGTACCTGCTCGGACGTTACGGTGTATCCCCTGCGCATCCTTGAGGTCAGCGATGCGCACACGCGCGAGAAATCCATCATGCGGGTGGATCTTGCGCCCATGGCCGGCAACGCCCTGGACAGCTTCGACTGCGATCAGCTCGATTTTCACCTGAGTGGCGATGACACGACCGCGCTCACCCTGTACCTGTGGCTGTCCAGATACCTGGCCGAAATACGGATAGAGGTGGGCGGGCAGATGCGCCGGCTATCCGCGCGTCAGATCGGTTTTCCGGGGTTCTCGCCCGACGAGGCGCTGCTGCCCTATCCGAAGAATGTATTCGACGGGTATCGGATCCTGCAGGAGTACTTCGTTTTTCCGCGCCGTTTCCAGTTCTTCAGCCTGACCGGGCTGCGCGCCTTGTGGCCCGCCGGGAGCACGGACAATGTGCGGGTGGAATTCCACTTCAACCGGCCCATGCCGGTGGATATCCGCCTGCGCACCGCTGACCTGATGCTGTACTGCACGCCCGCGGTGAATCTCTTCGAACATGACGCGGAGCCAATCAATCTCAATGGCCGCTCCGTGGACCAGCGCCTTCGGCCCGGCGGGCAACGGCAGGACGCCTACGAAATCTTCAGCATCGATGAGGTCAGCGGCTGGCACCGCGGAGCGGATGGACAACGCGGCAAATTCCTGCGCATTTTCCATCCCTTCGAGTCCCTGCAACATGAAATCGAACACGCGCAAGGACGCACCGCGCTCTACTACCGGACGCGCATCGAGAATGCGCTGACCGAGGACGGCGTGCTGCACCGAGTGGCCTTCATCCGCGGCGACGAGACCGACTACATCGACGAAGATGAAACCGTATCGCTGGCCCTGACCTGCACCAACAGGGATCTACCCCTGTCCTTGGGCGTCGGCGATATCTGTGTCCAGACGCAGACCACCCCCACTTTCGCAAGCTACAGCAACGTCACGCGGCCGACGCCGTCCTATCGGCCCGTCCTGGACGGACAGCTTCAGTGGACGCTGATCTCCAACCTGTCGCTGAACTATCTGTCGCTGCTGTCGACGGAACCCTTGAAGGCGGTGCTGCGCGGCTATGACTTTGCCGCGCTGCATGACATCCAGCGCGCCCGCGCCACGCGCAAACGGCTCGATGGCATTGGCGATGCCATCACCACGCCCACGGACCTGCTGATGAAGGGCCTGCCCATACGGGGCCTCAAGACGCGGCTGAAACTGGACCCGGAGGCCTTTCTCTGCGAGGGCGACCTTTACCTGTTCGGTACCGTGCTGAGTCATTTTTTCGCCCTATACGCGAGCATCAATTCCTTTCATCTGCTGGAAGCCACCAATACCGGCAACAACGAGCACTACGAATGGCCATTGCAGAACGGCAAGCAGCCGTTGATCTAGCCGACCATCTGCTGGCTGACGCGAAGAACTATGACTTTTTCCGTTTGCTCGAGCAGTTGCACGGCTTGCACGACGACAATCTGGAAGCCCCGGAGAGCGCCGACCCGGAGCGCCACCGCGTCCGCCTGAGCAGCTACGCGGGGCTTGGATTTCCGGCCTCGGACGTGGCGCTGGCCGAGCGCATGCCCGCCGCCGCCAGCAGCGACTATCGGGTGCAGGCCACGTTTTTTGGCCTGCATGGACCGGACTCTCCCCTGCCCGGTTATTACCTGGACCGGCTGGCCTATGAGTACGGACAAGGTGTCGGGATACGTCCTGCCTTCCTGGACTTCTTCAACCACCGGTTGTTGACGCTGCTGCACCACGCCTGGCGCAAGTACCGCTATTACGTGCGCTTCCGGCGGGAGGCTCAGGACCGGTTTTCGCGCTATGTCTTTTCCATGGTGGGACTCGGCGACGTCGAGCTGCGCGGCGTCACCCCCATCGCCTGGAGCCGCCTGCTGAGTTACGCGGGCGCCATCGCCAGCCGCAGCCGCTCTCCGCACGTGGTGGCGGGCATCATCGCGCACTGCTTTGACCTGAAGACCGTGCAGGTGCGCGAATTCGAACTGCGCTACATGCACATTCCGGCCAATCAGCGGCTGGCATTGGGCAAGCGCAACGGCACGCTGGGCGACAGCTTCGTGATCGGCGATCGCGTCCGCACCCGCTACAGCAAGTTCACCATCGTCATTCCCGATCTGGATCAGAAGCGCTTTCGTGAGTTCCTGCCCAGCGGCGAAAACTTCGAGCGCTTGCGCAAACTGATCGACTTTCTGCTGCGCGACCCGGCCGCCTACGATCTTGATCTGGGCTTGCGTCAGGAAGAAGTGCCGCCGTTCAACCTGGGACGCGCCAGCGGCGCCCACCTGGGTTGGACGAGCTTTGTTGCGCATACGGCGGTACGCCGCTCTTCCACCGTCAAAATCAAGGCGCGCCTATGAATCACAATCAAGCCGAGCGCAGCGTCGCGCTCGTCGTGACCAATCCCCAGGCGCTCCAGCACGGCAGCACGCCCCGCCATCGCTTCGACGCCGCGGGCGGGACCATAGGCGGCGCCGGCGCCAACTGGACCCTGGTCGACCATGCCGGCCGGGTACAGCCTGTCCATTGCGAGATCCGTTTCAGCGACGGTTCCTTCTGCGTGATCGACCGGTCCGGCCACACGCATATCAATGACGCCAGCGACCCATTGGGCGCGATGGTCGGCGCGCGCTTGAGCGAAGGCGACATCTTGCGCGTGGGGCCCTATCTGGTGGCGGTTCATCTGCATGACGAGCGCCACGAGCTACCGGATGCGTCCCGCCATCTGGCGCAGTACGAGGTCAGCGAACTGCTCAACGAACAGCGTGGCGCGATGGACGACCTGCCGGCCGGCGCCTATTCGTTTGATCGCGACAAAGGCGGGACCGCCCTGGACGCGGCCTTTCAGGCCCTGGCGACCCATCACGATCCGCATTCCGATCTCGATCCCTTGCGGGCGCTGGATGCCGCCGAGCATTCCGCCAGGCCCGCTGCCCCTGCCCTGGACTTTTCCGACGCCGCGCGATGGAACGTCGCACACACGCCGACCCAGCCGGACCTTGCCTCAACCCGATTCGCTGCCGTCACTGGCGCCCCCAAGACTACTTCCGGAGATCCCCGCATGTCGAATTCACGCGATCACTTCGTTTCCGACCAGGATTGGCAGGGCTCGCCGCTGCCCATCGGCGGCGACGCGTCGCAGGCAGCCGCGCCCTTGCTGCAGGGACTTGGCGTTTCGCTTGGCCCGCTGGACGCGCAATCGAGCCACACCCTGATGCTGGAGGCGGGCCAGGCCCTTGGGGCGGCGATACGCGGGATTGCCGAACTGTATGGCAGCCAGGCCGGTGAGCAGCGCCGCATGGCGCTGAACGCGCTGACGTTGCAGCCCATCGAGGACAACCCCCTGCGCCTGGGGCAGAGCTATCCGGATACGTTGCGGGCCATGTTCTCCAGCGAGCGCAGCGTTGTGCATTTGTCGCCGATGGCCGCGATTGACGAGAGCATGGCCCAGCTCAGGGCGCACCACGCTGCCGTGATCGCGGGGATAGAGGCAAGCCTGGAAGCGTTGCTGCGCGCTTTTTCACCCGAACTGCTGTTGCAGCGTTTTCGCCGTTACCGGCCAGAACAGCCGCAACAGAGCGGCGGCGACGATTGGGCGTGGCGGATGTACACCCATTACTTCGAAGAGCTGAGTTCCGCCCGGCAGCGCGGATTCGAAAAGCTCTTCTGGGAGATCTTCGAGCAAGCATACGACCGTGCATTGCGCGCGGCTGCGCAATGAGGCGCGTCCTGTCCGTGCTGGTGGCGAACGCTGTCCTCGCCGGCTGCGGCACCGTGGGCGATGTCCTGACGAAGACGGGGCAGATACTGATGGATCCCTCCATTCCCGTCGGCGCGCCGGAGGATCAGCCCAGCCAGATCGGCCTGAGCCTTTATGCGGCGGATGACGTCAACCCGAATCCGTCGAGCGGGGCCGAGCCCCAGGCGGGAATCTCGACGCCGGATGGCGCCGCATCCCGCTCAGGCACCGGAGGGCCTTTCGAGGTGAGCCTGAAAACAGGAAGCCGGCGCGAGCTGATCGACAGCCTGCGCGGCCTGCTGGGTGAACTGGAAGAGGACCGCCCCGCAACCCAGCCCTTGAGCCGCACCGACCGGGGATCTTCCCGCGTGGTGCACACCGCCGGCGCCCCAGGCCCTGCGCCGCTCGATTCGGCACTGCTCCCGGTAAGCGCCCTTTCGCCCTATTTTCTGCCCAATCGTCGCTTCGGTTCGGGGCCGGCCATGGCATCGCAGGCCGTGACCCGGGCGCCCTTGCCGCTGGCGTGGGTGTCCGACGAAGAACCGGACGCTGGCGCCGATGGCGACGGGATGGGCCGGGGACTAGGCCAATACAGCCGGGGACCCAGCTTTTCGTCCGTGGAGATTCCGGCCGCACCCAAAGGGGTGTCCACCCCCATCGCATTCAAGGTGCTGCAGCTCAAGGACGATTCATTGCTATTGAACGCGGGCCCGCAGCAGGTTGAGAAAGATCTCAAGAAGGCATTGGGCACGACCTTCGTGACCCAGGACGACTACGTCCTTCTGCCGGGGCAGTTCAAGTACATCGATTTCTCGCGGATTCAAGCGGATACGCGGTACGTCGCCATCGTCGCCGATTTCCATGATGCGGACGGCGGGGTGTGGAAGCAGGCCTTTCGCCTGGAGCCTAGAGGGCGCAAGTATTCGCTGCTGCTGACCTTGCGCGGCAACCGCGTCGCCATCACCGACGAAAGCTATCGACCATCGCAACCAGGTTCCAAACCATGACTTCACGCAATCCCGTTATCTGGAGCGAGGGGCTGTTCGTCAAGCCCCAGCATTTCCAGCAGCAAGCCCGCATGGCGGAGCATCACGCCAACCAGCGCGTCAATGGCGTCAGCGAGTATCTCTATGGCTTCAGTGAGCTTGAGCTCAACCAGGAGTATCTGAGCTTTGGCAAGATCGCGATCGTGCGCGCGCGCGGCGTCATGCCGGACGGCAGCGTGTTCGACATCCCCAATGATCAGCCGCCGCCCGTGCCCTTGCCGATCACCGACGCGTCCGCGGTCAACCAGACCGTGTATCTGACTCTACCCCTGCGGTCGGACGGCGTGCTTGAAGTGCAATGGCCCGAGACGTACGCCAATGCGCGCTACCTGACCCGCAACGAAGAGGTCCGCGATACGCACAGCCAGGAAGGCGACTATGTGCCGATGAATCTGGCCGCGTTGAATCTGCAGTTGGCACTGGAGCGCGACGACCGCAGCGCGTTTACCGGCATAGCGGTGTGCCGGCTGCTGGACCGTCGGCCGGACGGCAGCCTGCTGCTGGACGAATCGTTCTACCCCACCGGCATTTCGCTGAACGCGATTCCGCCGCTCAAGCGCTACCTCGGGGAGATCGCCGGGCTGATGCGCGAGCGCGCGAAGAACATCGCCGAGCGCATCGGATCGCCCGGCCAGGCCGGCGTCGCCGACGTCACCGACTTCAACCTGTTGCTGGTGCTGAATCGCCTGCATCCGCTGTTCCTGCACCTGTCGCGTCTTCGGCGCGTCCATCCGGAACAGGTGTATATCGCGTTCAGCCAGGCTTGCGGGGAACTCGTGACCTTTACCGACGAAGGCCGCCTGCCGCAGGAATACCCGGCCTATCAGCACGACGACCCGCGCGCGTCGTTTCGAGTGCTTGAAGAGACGCTGCGCCGCTCGCTGAGCACCGTGCTGCAACCGCGCGCGGTGTCGCTGCCCATCGAGCGCCAGCAGTACGGCGTGCTGACTGCGGCCGTGCACGACCGGCGCTTGTACGCCGACGCCGATTTCGTTCTGGCCGTGCGTGCCCGCATGCCGCTGGACAAGCTGCGCCAGCAGTTCGTCCAGCAGGCCAAGGTGACCTCGATGGAGAAGCTGGGCGAGCTGGTCAGCCTGCAATTGCCCGGCATTCCGCTCCTGCCCCTGCCGGTTGCGCCACGCCACCTGCCTTTCCACGCCGGGTTCACCTACTTCCAGTTCGACCGCAGCCATCCCAGCTGGCAGGCGATGCGCGACACGGCTGGCTTCGGCTTCCATATCGCGGGCGATTATCCGGAGATGGAGTTGCAGTTCTGGGCTATCAGGAGCCAATGACATGAAGACCATCGAAGCGTCTCCTTCCGGCGGCGGAAGTTTTCTGCGCACGGCCCCCGTCGCGGAGATCGACCAGAAAGAGTCCATCGCCTTTGACACCATCGGGCATATCGACCAGGACGAGGATCTGGGGTTTCAACTCCGGGGCCATGGCTACAACCCCCTGGTCGACGGGGCACTCCCGTTGTTCGGGCTGGTCATCCGTTTACGCAAGCTGACGCATTACGAGGGCATTGAACGCCTCTATGGCACCGTGCGCGATCAGATCGCGGCGCTGGACGAGGAAATCCGCCAGCATGGTTACGACGGCGCAACTCAGCTCGCCTATCGATACGCGCTGTGCAGCTTTATCGACGAGGCCGTGATGGGCACGCCATGGGGCGCGCATTCCCCATGGGCCGAACGGTCGCTGCTCAGCGTGAACCACAACGAGACATGGGGCGGCGAGAAGTTCTTCACAGTGCTGTCACGCATGATGATGGACACGGTCAAGTACCGCGATGTGCTCGAGTTCAAGTATCTATGCCTGTGCCTGGGCTTCAAGGGCAAGTACGGCATGCAGCACAACCAGAACGAAGCCCTGCAGGCCATCATCGTCAAGCTTCACCGCGAGCTTCGCGAACTGCGGGGCGAGGTGCCCGAAGAACTTACCGACGCGCAGCAGAACATCGTGTCGCGCCGGTACAGCGTGGGCCGCCTGTGGCCATGGTGGACGCCCTGGCTGAGCGCGCTGGTGGTGCTGGTGGTCGTTTATGCCGCTTTCGCGGCCAGCCTGGGCGGCACGAGCGACCTCGTACTGCATTCCTTGGACGAAGTCCTCAAGAAGTAACGTGGCGCAAGGAGACTCCCATCATGCCAACCGGCGCGCGCTACACGGCCCCTGCGACGTCCCCGCCTTTGGAAGTCCTGGATGTGCTGAGGGTCGGGCTTAGCCTGGATGTGTACCGGCAGGGACAGGCATGGGACGCATTGCGCAGGCAGGACGCCGCCCAGCCCAATGCGCTGGGCTTGCTCAGCATCCTGCCTACCGGCCCCGGCGGATACCCGGTCACTGCCTATGCGAAGGATATGGCCTATGACAAACGGAAATCCGATGCGCTGCGATTGGCCCTGCGCGATTTTCTCGAGGGCTGGCCCATCCCCACTGTCACGGTGGTGCGCGGCTGGGACCCGGATGCGCCCGATCCCAGCCTGACGCCGGCGCAAACCCGGAAAATGCTGTCCGGCATGGTTGACCGGCTGCGCGATCCCGCCGGACTGCATGGACACCAGATCCGGCAATTGGAACGCGGCGGAATCGTCTGCGACGACACCCCGGAAGGCGTGGTGGAGCATCTATTCCGGCTCTTCGAGGCAAACCCCGATCTGCCCGCGGTGTTGGTCTACAGCGTGGATGGCTTCAATATGGCCGCCACCTTGGGCACCCGGGGCAATCAGCCCATCGGCGTCGGCAATGGCCCGCGCCAGCCGGGCGAACTTACCGACAGCATGGTGGCGATCGTTATCGGCCGATCCGAGCGTTTGAACTGGCTTCGCGAATACGCGCGCCTTACCAAGAGCACCGCGGGCCCTGTCGATCCGCCATACCCGGGCTGTCACGGACGCGGCACCTTCGTGCCCTCGCCTTTCGTTCCGCAACCGTGGACGGAGCGGACCTTGACGCAATGGGACGCGCTGCCCGTGCTGGCCAGAGTGCACCGCCCGGTCACGGCGCCGCTGCGGGACGCAGGGGGCAGACGCCTGCGGAATGACGCGCTCACGGCCGCCCGGGCATTGGCCTGGCGCCAGGCGACCCAAGGACTGTCCGCGGATCCGGCACGGGTGTTCTACGACGGCGGCCACGACGGCCACGGGGCACTGACCGACTGGACGCCGGCCTTGCGGGCCGCGCACAGTTCCGTCGATCTGCTGGCATCGAACCAAAGCTACGACCTGACGCGGCGGCTGGGCGATACGGGTTCGGCATCGCCCTTCGTCGGCCTCGCGCTGGCAACCATCGCGAGCTGTCTGAACGCGGATACCAGCATGGTCGCGGCGCTGCGCCGGACCGATCAGGCGACGCTGATTGCCGTCAGCTCGCCCACGCCAGGCACGCCCCCTGGCGTCGACCCCTTTGGCTTGCAACACGCCCCAACCCAAAAGAACGCTGCCCGGCCGTGATGCGAAGCGGACGACCCGGCCTTGCCAACCCCTGACCAGCGAAGGAGATTGATATGAAAGAGATCATCCGAGTGGGCGACGCCACCAATCATGGCGGAGTCGTCGTGAATGGCTTCGGCCAGACAAACTTGAACGGCAAACCCATTGCCGGGGTGGGACACATGGCCACCTGCCCGAAATGCAAGGGTGTCTTTCCCATCGTGGAAGGCAGCGGGCATCTCCGCGTGGACGGCACGCCTGTCGCGTTGGAGGGCATGAAGACGGCATGTGGCGCCAGCCTGATTTCCAGCGGCTCACTGGGCGCGGTGGACGGCTGACCACCCGTGGCTCGAAAGCTGGTGACCAGCCGACTATCGGACCGACTCCAAGGTCGGTAAGGGTATGCCCCAGCAGTCATCGGCGGCGCTTCGGGTTTAACGTACGCATGTTTTGTATACAACTTAAGCATGCACCATAAATTGAGATAACGGTCCGCCCGGCGGGGCATCATCCCGCCGGCGCGGATCCTTTGCCTGCAAAGGGCACCGAGGGGACATACTCATGCGCGGTTTTGCGAAATCATTATTCGGCCAGGTCGTTATCGCCCTCGTCTTGGGCGTGATACTGGGCTTGGCCGTGCCGGACATCGCGCCCAAGCTCAAGCCGCTGGGCGACGGGTTCATCAAGCTGATCAAGATGATCATCCCGGTGCTGGTGTTCTGCGTGGTGGTCCATGGCATCGCCGGCGCGGGGGATCTCAAGCGCGTGGGCAAGGTGGGCGTCAAGGCGCTGGTCTATTTCGAAGTGCTCACCACCCTGGCCTTGATGCTGGGCCTGGCCGTGGCGCTGGTGTTCAAGCCGGGCGCCGGCATGAACATCGACACCAGCACGCTGGACGCGTCCGCCATGAGCGCCTACGTGTCCAACGCCGACAAGCTCACCAGCGGCGGTACGGTCGAATTCCTGTTGAAGCTCATCCCCAACACGGCCGTCAGTCCGTTCGCCACCGGTGACGTGCTGCAGGTCCTGCTGTTCGCGGTGCTGTTCGGCTGCGCGCTGTCGCAATTGGGAGAGCACGGCAAGCCCGTGGTGCGCCTGATCGATGCCACGTCCCAGGTGATGTTCAAGATCATGGGACTGATCATCCGGCTGGCTCCGCTTGGGGTGCTGGGCGCGGTGGCGTACACCGTCGGACAGTACGGCGTCGGCTCGCTCAAGCAATTGGGCATGCTGGTGCTCGTGTTCTATGGGTCCGTGGCGGCCTTCGTGTTTGGCGTGCTGGGAATCGTGATGCGCTTGTGCGGTTTCAGCCTGCTCAAGCTGCTTCGCTACCTGCGTGAAGAACTGGCGGTGGTGTTCGCCACCACCTCGTCGGACAGCGTGCTGCCGCAGGTCATCGCCAAGCTGCGCCACCTGGGCATCCGGGATTCCACGGTCGGGCTGGTGATCCCCACGGGCTACTCTTTCAACCTGGACGCCTTCTCCATCTACATCACACTGGCCGCGGTGTTCATCGCCCAAGCCACCAACACCCCGGTGTCGATGGTGGACCTGATGACCATCCTGGCGATCGCGCTGATCACCTCCAAGGGCGCCCATGGCGTACCCGGTTCCGCCATCGTCATCCTCGCCGCCACGCTGCACGCGATTCCCGCCATTCCCGAGATCGGGCTGGTGCTGGTGCTGTCGGTGGACTGGTTCATGGGCATTGCCCGGGCGCTGGGCAACCTGGTCGGCAATTGCGTCGCGACGGTGGCGGTCGGCGCCTGGAACGGCGACATCGACCGCGAGCAGGCACATGCCGTGTTGAACGGCGAACGTCCGGTGGACCTGACCCCCGTTCCCGTGGCGGATGACGAAGAAGCCGCCGGCCTGCCGGGCGTACAGGCCAGGGCATAGCGACCGGGCCGGGGTGCAGGCGTCCCGGGTGGAAAAAAGGCGTGCGCGGGCGCGCCGGTGGATTATTCTGATCCGGCCACCTGGGAGCGCGCCATGATCACTCTTCATTCCTACCCCGGACTCTACGGCCTGGAAGACAACAATCCGTACGGCCTGAAGATCTACGCGTTCCTCAAACTGTGCCGCCTGCCGTTCGACCACGAACATGGCATCGACGTCAGCGCGGCTCCCCGCGGACAACTGCCCTACCTGACCGACAACGGCCTGGCGATCGGCGACAGCGACGCCATCATCGTCTACCTCAAGCGGCAGTATGAGCTGACCATAGACGCTACGCTGGACCTGGCGCAGCAGAGCCAGGACCTGATGGTCCGGCGCACCCTGGACGATCTGTACTGGGTGATGTCGTACTCGCGCTGGCGCGACGACCGCTATTGGCCGGTCTTCCGCAAGGCCCTGCTGGACACCCACCCGGACGTGACGCCCGAGCAGTTGGAAGCCGCCCGGCAATTCAATTTCCAGCGCTACCACTATCAGGGCATCGGCCGGTACGCCCCCGAGGAAGCCTATGCCCGCGGCATCGCGGACCTGGATGCGATCGCCAACCTGCTGGGCGATGACGGCTTCCTCTTCGGACCCAATCCCGGCAGCGTCGACGCCGGAATCTATGGCTTCGTGGCCAACATCTACCACTACGCGATCGATACGCCGCTCAAGCGGCATCTGCTGTCCCGCCCGAATCTGGTAAACCACTGCCTGGCGCTGCGGGCGGAACTTGGCTGAGGCCGTCCCCCGCTCAACAGGCCATCGAAAAAACCATTATTCTTCTGCCTCGTTCCTGATTCTTCAAACCGCGCTGGCGGCCCGGATCCGCGCGCAGCTCGCGCGCCTCGTCCCCCACAGCGGGTGACTCGCCCTATCTTGACCTCCCAGCCCTCAGCCCCGCCCTTTATCGTCCTGGATGCGTGCGTCCTTATGTCCGGCATCCTGCGCCGGTTCTTGCTGCGCCTGGCGGACGCCGGGGTGTTCAAGCCGGTATGGACCGAACGCATCGGCGAGGAATGGCGCCGCAACGCGTCTCGCATCTGGGATATCCCCCCTGAGGTGATGACCGAGTTCTGGGCGGATATGAACGCGCGGTTTCCAGACGCGAACGAAGCCGACACACAGGTCTACGAAGCCTCGCTGCGCTACAGCGACCCCAAGGACTTCCACGTCATCGCGGCCGGGCTGGCGCGGCGCGCGCGCTGCGGTTTGCCGCTGACGCCCACCGTGCAGGTGCTGACCTGGAACCTGAAGGATTTCAACCGTTCCGAGTTGCGGCGGCAGGGCCTGGATGTCTACAACCCGGACCGCATGCTGGTGCAGTGGTGGCAAGCCGGCCCCGACCGACTGCGCGACGCCATCGCGCAGATTCCCGCCGACTACATCGCATTGGGCCGGGAACCCGAGCCGCTGTCCGCGACCTTGCACCGGGAACGCCTGTACGGGCTGAAAAACCTGGTGGCACGCGAGGCAGCCGGCGACCGCCCCAGCCCGCGCTGAACAAAAAAGGGGCCTGGGCAGCTTGCGCCGCGCCAGACCCGGAGCCAACTTGTTACGTCGGATCAGTCGACCTCGACGAAAGCCTCTTCACGCTTCTTGCGCAGGGCCGGCAGCATCACCAGCACCAGCAGGATGGCCGCCATCGCCAGCAGCGTCGCCGACAGGGGCCGCGTGACGAAGGTCGTGAACTCTCCGCGTGACAGCAGCAGCGCCCGGCGGAAGTTCTCTTCCATCATTGGGCCCAGAACCAGTCCCAACAGCAGCGGCGCGCCCTCGCAGCCCAGTTTGCTCCACACATAGCCGACGATGCCGAATATGGCGAACATGAGGATATCGAAGCCGTTGTAGTTCAGCGAATACACCCCGATCGTGCAGAACACCAGAATCGCGGGGAACAGCATCCGGTATGGCACCCGCAGCAGCTTCACCCAGATGCCGATCAGCGGCAGATTGAGGATCACCAGCATCAGGTTGCCGATCCACATGGATGCGATCAGGCCCCAGAACAGATCGGGGTGGCTGGACATCACCTGCGGACCAGGCTGGATGTTGTGGATCGTCATGGCACCCACCATCAGCGCCATGACCGCGTTGCCGGGTATGCCCAGCGTCAGGAGCGGAATGAACGAAGTCTGCGCGCCGGCGTTGTTCGCGGATTCGGGTCCTGCCAGGCCGGCGGGATGGCCCTTGCCGAAGCGCTCCGGCTCTTTGGACAGTTTTTTCTCAAGCGTGTACGAGGCGAACGCGGACAGCACCGATCCGCCGCCCGGCAGGATTCCCAGCGCCGAGCCCAGCGCGGTCCCGCGCAAAATGGCCGGCGCGGCTTCGCGGAATTCCTGGCGGCTGGGATAAAGCGATCCCACCTTGTCGGTGATCTCCACCCGTTTCTCTTTGAGTTCCAGGTTGTTCATGATCTCCGACAGGCCAAACACGCCCATCGCCACGATCGCGAAATCGATCCCGTCCTGCAGCTCCGGAATGCTGAAGTCGTACCGGGCGACGCCCGAGTTGACGTCGGTGCCCACCATGCCCAGCAGCAGACCGAGCAGGATCATGCAGATCGCCTTCGGGAGCGAACCCGAGGCAAGCACCACCGCGCCGATCAGGCCCAGGGCCATCAGCGAAAAATACTCGGCTGGCCCAAACGCGAAAGCCACTTCCGCCAAGGGCGGCGCAAACGCGGCGATCAGCACGGTGGCCACGCTGCCCGCGAAGAACGACCCGATCGCCGCAAGCGACAGCGCCGCACCGGCCCGGCCGTTGCGCGCCATCTGGTGTCCGTCCAGCACGGTCACCACCGCCGAGGTCTCGCCCGGCAGGTTTACCAGGATGGCGGTGGTCGACCCGCCATATTGCGTGCCGTAATAGATACCGGCCAGCATGATCAGCCCGGCGGTCGGGGGCAGCACATACGTGATTGGCAGCAGCATGGCGATCGTGGGCACCGGGCCAAGCCCGGGCAGCACGCCCACCAGCGTGCCCAGCAGGCAGCCAATGAACGCGTAAGTCAGGTTCTCCGGCGTGAAGGCGACCGAGAATCCCAGCATCAGGTTTTGAAGTAGTTCCATTGCCAGTCTCCTAGTTGCTCAGCACGCTGGGCCACAGCGGAAAGATCAGCCCCAGGCCGCGTATGAATGCGACGTAGGAAAAGGCCACGAGGAACAGGCCATTCGCAATGGCGACCTTCCAATTGAATTCATGGCTGGCGAAGCTGCTGATCAACACCAGCAGGAAAACCGAGAGATACAGCCCCAGATAGCGCAGGGTCAGGCCGTAAAGCATCACGGAGCCGACGACAAGAAAGAGAATGCGGAAATCGTAGCGGCTGACGGTCGTTGTCTGGGCGCGCTTGGACAGCGCGCTCATCAGCACTGTCGCGCCCATCAACGCCAGAACGATACCGAGCCAGAACGGAAAATAGCCCGGCCCCATGCGGGCCGCGCTACCCATGGAGTACTGGGTGGCTTGCACGGCGAAGCCTCCTCCAAGCGCGATGAACATTGCGCCGGACCAGAAGTCCTGTCTATTTTTTATCAAGCTGCTCTCTCCTGTACTGGCGCGCCGGAAAAATCGTCTCATCGATGGCGCGCGCGTTTCTTCTATTTGTCCGCCCGGCGCGATCCCCCTGCCCGGCAAACGATGAGAAACGGATGGTATATCGTGCTGCGACCTATCGACTATCCGTATGAACCATGAATTTCCTGGGGATATCCCTAGGCGTTCTTTTGGACAGAATCAGTGCTTTTGCCGCGAATTCGCGCCCTGGCGGTCTTGCAGGATCGCCGCAATCCCATGCCAGCCCAAAGTCGCGCCCGCGTCAGGAAAAGTTCCACGGACTTTTGTCCGCGGTACGCCTGAAACGAGTGGATTCATTTTTTTTCTGTGCGAGCGCCGACCGCGCATCGCTCGGACGCAGAGGACATGCGCGCGCCCGAGCCCGGCAGGCTGCCGCGTGTCAGGCGCCCTGCCCGGCTGGGATTGTCAGTGGTCGTGGTTGCTGGCGGCGAAGCCCGCGGCGTTCAGGATGTCGATCACTTCCTGGATGTGTTCGGGTCCGCGTGTCTGAAGCACGAAATCCACCTCGACGTTGCGCACCGGCAATGAGGTGAAGGCCCGCTGATGATGGACTTCGGTGATGTTGGCCTGCGCATCGGCGATGAGCTTGGTGGCATGCGCCAGCGCGCCCGGCAGGTCGCGCAGGTCGACGCGGATGCGGGCCAGGCGGCCGGCGCGCACCATGCCGCGTTCGATCAGTTCGCCGAGCATCAGCGGATCGATGTTGCCGCCCGTCAGCACCAGGCCGATACGCTTGCCCTTGTAGCGGTTGCTGCCTTCTTCCTGTGCGCGCAGCAAGGCGGCCAGGCCCGCCGCGCCCGCGCCCTCGACCACGCTTTTCTCGATTTCCAGCAACACCACGATGGCGTGCTCGATATCGGCCTCGCTGACCAGTTCGATGCGGTCGACGAGCTTGTCCACGATGGGCAGCGTCAGTTCGCCCGGCGATTTCACGGCGATGCCTTCGGCGATGGTATACAGGCCCTGCGGCATGGTCTCGCCCTTGATCGCCGCGTACATCGCCGGGAAGCGCTCAGTTTGCACGCCCACGATCTCGATGCCGGGTTTCAGGGCCTTGGCGGCCGTGGCGATCCCGGAGATCAGCCCCCCGCCTCCGATGGCGATGACCAGCGTGTCGAGCTGCGGCTGGTCTTCCAGCATCTCCAGCGCCACCGTCCCCTGCCCCGAGATGACCGCCTCGTCGTCGTAGGGGTGGATCATGATCAATCCGCGCTCATTGGCCAGTTCGTAGCCGCGCGCCTTGGCGTCGTCGAACGTGTCGCCGGCCAGCACCACCTCGGCGCCGAAGCGGCGCGTATTGGCGACCTTGACCGTGGGCGTGAAGCGCGGCATGACGATCACGGCGGGCACGCCCATGCGCTGCGCGTGGTAGGCCACGCCTTGGGCGTGGTTGCCGGCGGACACGGCGATCACGCCTTTGGCGCGCTCGTCGTCGGACAGCGTCAGCATGCGGTTCAGTGCGCCGCGTTCCTTGAAGGACGCGGTGAACTGCAAGTTCTCGAACTTCAGCCAGATCTCGGCGCCGAAAATGTCGGATAGCGTGCGGGACAAGGTGAACGGGGTCTTCAGCACCTGGCCGCGCAGGTTTTCGCGGGCGGTCTGGATGGAGGCGATATCGATCACGATGGAAAATCCTGTTAGCGCACCGGCAGGAAATTGAACAGCAGCAGGCCCTGCGCGTAGTTGATCCCGATACGCCTGGAATTCTCGCCGAGCAGGTTGGCGATCAGGTCGAGCCGGCCGATGATGGCGCCGAACTCGCGCTCGAAGCTGAGGTTCGTGGCGTTTTCGGACATTTCATTGGCCAGCAGCAAGAGCTCGCCTTGATTATTGCGGCGCGATGCCAGCAGCCACGCTGCGGCCTCGACGTTCCGTGCGGCATTGTAGACCCGCTGCCCGTCCAGCGCGTCGGTGGCGTACAACCGGGTCTTGCCGTTATGCGCGGCGATGATGGTGTCGGCCAGGCCGTAGACGAATGCGGCGACCCGGTCGCCTGAATAGTTGGGATCCAGCGACACGGCCAGGATCTGGATGTCGCGCAGCCCGGACATGTCGCTGGGGGGAACGCGGACCTCGATGGCGTGTTTGACGCGGTTCACTGCCGTGGCATGGTCGGGCAAACCGGTCTTGCGCCATTCGCGCGGATTGCGCCGGTAGAGCTTGTCCAGCAGCGAATACAGGCTGCCAAGGTTGTCGCGGACTTCCAGCGTGACGGTGCGGTTGAAGTCGGTCTGGCCGAACTGGTCCGCCGACATGCCTTCGCTATGGGGCCCTCGCTGCCCGGGCGCAGGGCTGGACATGCAGCCGGTCAGCAGCAACGCCGCAAGCAGCGCCGCGGCGCCAGCGGTGGTCGGCCGCGCGATCATGCCTTGCTCATCCGTACGCCCCCTCAAGAATGCGTCGAGGCCGTCCCTCAGGCTCGGGCGGCGCCGCTCTCGCGCAAGACTTTACAGGAAGGCCGCCGAAGTTGGGAGACGTCCGCCGGACCAACAGGCAAGAAGATGAATCAAAACCGGCTGGAGCACCCAAGAAAAACGGCGCCTCGCGGCGCCGTTTTTTCGATCAGAACCTTGCAGGCTTATTCAGCTTGCGGTTCCGACTGAGGAGCTGCCTCGGGAGCAGCACCGGCTTGCTGCTGCTCGATGCCGCCGATCGCCTTGATGGACAGGCGCAGACGGCCCTTGTCGTCGGCCTCGATGACCTTGACGCGGACTTGCTGGCCGACCTTCAGCACATCGTTGATGTTCGCGATGCGGTAGTTGGCGATTTCGGAGATGTGCAGCAGGCCGTCGCGGCCCGGCAGCACTTGCACGATGGCGCCGAAGTCCAGCAGACGCAACACCGAGCCGTCGTAGATCTGGCCAACTTCAACGTCGGCGGTCAGCTCGACGATACGGCGCTGGGCTTCCTTCGCCTGCGTTTCGTCGACGCTGGCGATCACGATCGTGCCGTCATCGGAGATGTCGATCTGCGTGCCGGTCTCTTCGGTCAGCGCGCGGATGGTGGCGCCGCCCTTGCCGATCACGTCGCGGATCTTCTCGGGGTTGATCTTGATGGTCAGCATGCGCGGGGCGAATGCGGACAGTTCGCCGCGCGAACCGTCCAGCGCTGCCTTCATCTCGCCCAGGATGTGCAGGCGGCCTTCGCGGGCCTGAGCCAGCGCCACCTGCATGATTTCCTTGGTGATGCCCTGGATCTTGATGTCCATCTGCAGTGCGGTGACGCCGTTTTCGGTGCCCGCAACCTTGAAGTCCATGTCGCCCAGATGATCTTCGTCGCCCAGGATGTCCGTCAGCACGGCGAACTTGCCGCCGTCCAGGATCAGGCCCATGGCCACGCCGGCCACGTGATCCTTGACCGGCACGCCGGCGTCCATCATGGCCAGCGAGCCGCCGCAGACCGAAGCCATCGACGACGAGCCGTTGGACTCGGTGATTTCCGACACGATACGGATCGTGTACTGGAAGTCTTCGGGAGCCGGCAGCAGCGGGATCAGCGAGCGCTTGGCGAGGCGGCCGTGGCCGATTTCGCGGCGCTTGGGCACACCGATGCGGCCCGTTTCGCCGGTGGCGAACGGAGGCATGTTGTAGTGCATCATGAAGCGGTCGCGGTATTCGCCCATGAGCGCGTCGATGATCTGCTCATCCTGCTTGGTGCCCAGCGTGGCCACGACCAGCGCCTGGGTTTCACCACGGGTGAACAGCGCGCTGCCGTGCGCGCGGGGCAGCACGCCCAGACGCACGCTGATGGGGCGCACGGTGCGGGTGTCGCGGCCGTCGATACGCGGCTCGCCGTTCAGGATCTGGCCACGGACAATGGCCGATTCCAGCGAGAACATGATGTTGTCGACCGTCACGGCGTCCGGCAGCGACTCGCCCTTTTCAGCGGCGGCGGCAGCCAGCTTGGCCGACACGTCGGCCGACACTTCACGCAGCTTGGCCGTGCGGGCCTGCTTTTCGCGGATCTGGTAGGCGGCGTTCAGGCCTTCCTGGGCAGCGGCGGTCACCGCGGCGATCAGGGATTGGTCCTTGGCAGGCGCTTGCCAATCCCAGTCGGGCTTGCCAGCGTCCTTCACGAGTTCGTGAATGGCGTTGATGACGGTCTGCATTTGCTGGTGGCCATAGACCACGCCGCCCAACATGACTTCCTCGGACAGCTCTTGGGCTTCCGATTCAACCATCAGCACGGCGTTTTCCGTACCGGCGACAACCAGGTTCAGCTTCGACGACTTCAGGTCCGAGGCGGTCGGGTTGATGGTGTATTGACCATCGATGTAACCCACGCGAGCGGCGCCGATCGGGCCCGAGAACGGGATGCCCGAAATGGCCAGCGCGGCGGACGCGCCGATCATGGCGGCGATGTCGGGATCGATTTCAGGATTGACCGACAGCGTGTGGATGACCACCTGGACTTCGTTGTAGAAGTCTTCGGGGAACAGCGGACGCAGGGGACGGTCGATCAGGCGCGAGGTCAGCGTTTCCTTTTCGGAGGGCTTGCCTTCACGCTTGAAGAACCCGCCCGGGATACGGCCGGCGGCGTAGGTTTTCTCGATGTAGTCGACGGTCAGCGGGAAAAACGTCTGACCCGGCTTGGCCTTCTTGGAAGCCACGACGGTGGCCAGGACGACGGTGTCCTCGATCGACACCACAACGGCGCCGGAGGCCTGGCGAGCGATTTCGCCAGTTTCCAGGACGACCGTATGCTGGCCGTACTGGAACGATTTTGTCACTTTGTTGAACATGACGATTATTCCTTACAAATGAAAAACCGTGGCCGCTGCGACGTACGTCGCACCGACCACGGTTGCGTCATGGGGAGCCAGCCCCGTCGATCACTTGCGCAGACCGAGTTTTTCGATCAGTGCGCGGTACGAATCGGGATTGCGGCCCTTGAGATAGTCGAGCAGCTTGCGGCGACGGCTGACCATACGCAGCAGACCGCGGCGCGAGTGATGGTCCTTCATGTGTTCTTTGAAGTGACCGGTCAGTTCGTTGATACGGGCGGTGAGCAGAGCCACCTGAACTTCGGGGGAGCCGGTATCGCCTTGAGCGCGTTGGAACTGCGCAACGATATCGGATTTCTTGATGTCAGCTACAGACATTGATGACCTCTTCGGACATGCGACAGGGCCGAGGTGCCCTGACGTGGTTTGAAAAATTTGCGCAAGACCAGGCTGAATTCGCTTTCTCACTGCTGCCCATGATGACCTAGGCAGTACCGGGGCATCAGGCAAAAGCGCCTTGTTCCAGGTAGCTGCGTAAGTATCTGCGGCTGGCGCAAAATATCTTGCAGAATCAATACATTTGATAAAGCTCGACGATTATAGCCGATTCGATAGAATTACCTCAATGGCGGCTTGGCCCACCCGGTGGCGCGCCGACGTTGCCCGTCCGGCACCGGTAAGGAGCAAAATCATGACAGACCATTTCCCACGCGCCCGCGTCGCCCTGGCATGCCTGGCACTGGCCGGGCTGACGGCCTGCGCCAACATGGCCCAGGTGCCGCCAGGCACCCCGCTGGCCGACGTCCAGGCCCAGTTCGGCTCCCCTAATTTTGAATGCCCGCAGGCCGGCGGCGGCCGCCGGGTGATCTGGACCCAACAGCCCATGGGCCAGTACGCCTGGGGCGCCAACGTAGGCACGGACGGCAGGGTGGACCGCGTGCAGCCGCTCCTGACCGACGCCCACTTCAAGGTGCTGGCGGTCGGCGACTGGGGCCCCGAGCGGGTCCGTTGCGAATTCGGGCCACCCGCCCGCATCGACGTGGTCGGCCTGGGGGAACGGCGCGAAGTCGTCTGGTCCTACCGCTACAAGGAAAACAGCGTCTGGAATTCGCTGATGTACGTCTACATGAGCCGAGATGGCAGCAAGGTGACCCACTTCCATCCCGGGCCCGACCCCATGTACGACGATGACAGATTCATGTGGCACTGAACCGCCCCCCAAAAACAAACCCGCCTGACGGCGGGTTTGCTTTTGGGCATCAGGACGAATGATTGCGGCGTTCCTGCTGCAGGCGGCGGACCTTGTTCCAGCGCCAGCCCCACGTGATCCAGCCCGACAGCCCGTACAGCACGAACAGGCCGAACAGCACGACCGGAGGATCGCTGGACACGAAAACGAACACGGCCACGACCAGCAGGATGCCCCAGAACGGCACGCTGCGGCCCAGGGCGAAGCTCTTGCCGCTGAAGAACGGCGCGTTCGACACCATGGTGATGCCGGCATACATGGTGAGGGTGAATGCCACCCAGGCCATCAGGCTGTCGTGGATGGGCAGCTTGTTGTCCACGGCCAGCCAGACGAAGCCCGCCACCAGCGCGGCCGCGGCCGGGCTGGGCAGCCCCTGAAAGAAGCGTTTGTCGACGACGGCGATATTGGTGTTGAAGCGCGCCAGGCGCAACGCGGCGCCGGCGACGTAGACGAAGGCGGCCAGCCAGCCCCAGCGGCCCAGATCGTTCAGGATCCATTCGTACATGACCAGCGCGGGAGCCACCCCGAAGGACGTCATGTCCGACAGCGAATCATATTGCTCGCCGAAGGCGGACTGCGTGTTGGTCAGCCGGGCAACCCGCCCATCCATGCCGTCCAGCACCATGGCCACGAAAATGGCGATGGCGGCGACTTCGAAGCGGTCGTTCATGGCCTGCACGACGGCATAGAACCCCGCGAACAAAGCGGCGGTGGTGAACGCGTTCGGGAGCAGGTAGATGCTCCTGTGGCGGTTCTCGGAATCGCGCATGGAAAAATTGGGCATGGTCTCAATAACTTACAACGGACTTTGAAAGGTTAACCCATATGGCCCCGCTTGCGGGATTGAGCAAGGATCGTGCCTGAGCCAAATAGCAAAAAAAACGGCACGCCCTCGCAGGCGTGCCGTTTGGATCCGAACGGTGCGGGGCCGGGCCCCGCGTCGGCCGGGATCAGTTCTTGGACTTGTCCACCAGCTTGTTCGCGGCGATCCAGGGCATCATGGCGCGCAGCTTGCCGCCCACCTGTTCGATCTGCGATTCGGCGTTGATACGGCGGCGCGAGGTCAGCGTCGGCGCGCCTGCGGTGTTTTCCAGGATGAACTTCTTGGCGTATTCGCCGGTCTGGATGTCCGTCAGGCACTGGCGCATGGCCTTGCGGGTTTCTTCCGTGACGATCTTCGGACCCGTTTCGTATTCGCCGAATTCGGCGTTGTTCGAAATCGAGTAGTTCATGTTGGCGATGCCGCCTTCATAGATCAGGTCGACGATCAGCTTCAGCTCGTGCAGGCACTCGAAGTACGCCATTTCGGGCGCGTAGCCGGCGTCCACCAGCGTGTCGAAGCCGGCCTTGATCAGTTCGACGGTACCGCCGCACAGCACGGCCTGTTCGCCGAACAGGTCGGTTTCGGTCTCTTCGCGGAAGTTGGTTTCAATGATGCCGGCACGGCCGCCGCCGTTGGCGCTGGCGTACGACAGGGCCACATCGCGCGCGGCGCCCGACTTGTCCTGGTACACGGCCACCAGGTGGGGCACGCCGCCACCTTGCTTGTACGTGTTGCGCACCGTGTGGCCGGGGGCCTTCGGGGCGATCATGATGACGTCGATGTCTTCACGCGGCACGACCTGGCCGTAGTGGACATTGAAGCCGTGGGCGAACGCCAGGGCGGCGCCGGCCTTGATGTTGGCGTGGACTTCGTTGTTGTAGACCGAAGCGATGTTCTCGTCGGGCAACAGCATCATGACGATGTCGGCGGACTTGACTGCATCAGCCACTTCCTTGACTTCCAGACCGGCGTTGGCGGCCTTGTTCCACGAGGCGCCGCCCTTGCGCAGGCCGACGATGACCTTCACGCCCGACTCATGCAGGTTCAGCGCATGCGCGTGGCCTTGCGAACCGTAGCCGATGATGGCGACGGTCTTGCCTTTGATGAGGGACAGATCGCAGTCTTTGTCGTAGAAAACTTTCATGGTTGTGCTCCAGATTCCAGTATTTGGATATTCGATTGATTCAGATGTAGGGTGCGGCGTGGCCTGCAAGGCCGGTCAAATCTTCAAAATCCGTTCACCGCGTCCGATGCCGGACACGCCGGTGCGCACGGTTTCAAGGATGGCACTGCGGTCCAGGGCCTCCAGGAAGGCCTGTACTTTTTCCTGCACCCCGGTCAACTCAATGGTGTAGGACTTGTCGGTGACGTCAATGATGCGGCCGCGGAAGATGTCCGCCATGCGCTTCATTTCCTCGCGTTCCTTGCCCACGGCGCGCACCTTCACGAGCATCAGCTCGCGCTCGATGTGGGCGCCTTCGGTCAGGTCCACCACCTTCACGACATCCACCAGGCGGTTCAGGTGCTTGGTGATCTGTTCGATGACTTCATCGGAACCGGTCGTCACGATGGTCATGCGCGACAGCGTGGAGTCCTCGGTGGGCGCCACGGTCAGGGTTTCGATGTTGTAGCCCCGCGCGGAAAACAGGCCGACCACGCGCGACAGCGCGCCGGGCTCGTTTTCGAGGAGGACGGAAATCACGTGCTTCATGGGTGGCCTCCTTACAGGTCTTCAGAGCCGAGCAGCATATCGGTCAGGCCGCGGCCGGCCTTGACCATCGGCCACACGTTTTCGGTGCGGTCGGTGATGAAGTCCAGGAAGACCAGGCGTTCCTTGTGCTTGCCGAAGGCTTCGCGCAGCGCCGGCTCGACGTCCGCCGGGCGCTCGATGCGCAGGCCCACGTGGCCATAGGCTTCAGCCACCTTGACGAAGTCGGGCAGCGAATCCATGTACGACTCGGAATAGCGCGAGCCGTAGTCGATCTGCTGCCACTGGCGGACCATGCCCAGGAATCGGTTGTTCAGGCAGATGATCTTGGGCGTCAGGCGGTACTGGTGGCAGGTCGACAGTTCCTGGATGTTCATCTGGATGGAACCCTCGCCGGTGATGACGGCGACGTCGTGCCCCGGATTGGCCATCTGCACGCCCATGGCGTACGGCAAGCCAACGCCCATGGTGCCCAGGCCGCCGGAGTTGATCCAGCGGCGCGGCTTGTCGAACTTGTAGTACTGGGCCGCCCACATCTGGTGCTGGCCCACGTCGGACGTGACGAAGGCGTCGCCGCCCGTCACTTCCCAGAGCTTTTCCACCACGTACTGCGGCTTGATGACTTCGTCCGAATTGGCGAACTTCAGGCATTCCTTGCCGCGCCAGGTCTCGACCTGCTCCCACCACCGGGTGATCGAGGCGGGCTTGTGCTCGGCGGCGGCAATGTCGTACTGCGCGCTGAGATCGGCCAGGACGTCCTTGACGTTGCCGACGATCGGGACATCCACGCGCACGCGCTTGGAGATCGACGACGGGTCGATATCGATATGGATGATCTTGCGGGCGTTCTGCGCGAAGTGCTTGGGATTGCCGATCACGCGGTCATCGAAGCGGGCGCCGATGGCAAGCAGCACGTCGCAGTGCTGCATGGCCATGTTGGCCTCGTACGTGCCGTGCATGCCGGGCATGCCCACGAACTGGCCGCTGCTGGCCGGGTAGCCGCCCAGACCCATCAGGGTGCTGGTGCAGGGCGCGCCAAGCTGCGACACGAGCTTGTTCAGCTCGGGCGCGGCGTTCGACAGGATGACTCCGCCGCCCGTATAGATCATCGGCCGCTCGGCGGCCAGCAGCATCTGCACGGCTTTCTTGATCTGCCCCTGGTGGCCCTTGGTGACGGGCGCGTAGGAACGCATCGAGATCTCGCCCTTGGGCGGCGTGTACTTGCACTGCGCGATGGTGATGTCCTTGGGGATATCCACCAGCACCGGGCCGGGACGGCCCGTGCGCGCGATGTGGAACGCGCGCCGCATGGTTTCGGCCAGGTCCTTGACGTCGCGCACAAGGAAGTTGTGCTTGACGCAGGGACGCGTGATGCCGACGGTGTCGCATTCCTGGAAGGCGTCCTCGCCGATGGCCGCAGTGGGCACCTGCCCGCTGATGATGACCATCGGGATGGAATCCATGTAGGCGGTGGCGATGCCGGTGACGGCATTGGTCACGCCCGGGCCGCTGGTCACGAGGCAGACGCCGACCTTTTGCGACGAGCGCGAATAGGCATCGGCGGCGTGCACGGCGGCTTGCTCGTGACGAACCAGGATATGCTGAAATTTGTCTTGCTTGAAGATCGCGTCGTAGATGTAAAGCACTGCGCCGCCGGGGTAGCCGAAAACGTGTTCCACGCCCTCATCGGCCAGGCAGCGCACGACGATATCGGCGCCATTCATTTCCATGTTGTATTTCCTTTCAGTACCGGCCCTGCAACCCTGACTGCTGCTCGCCCGGATACGGCGGCAACGGAACCCATACCGGCTACGACAACATGATCCGGCGCTTAGCGGCTCACGGAGCCACGCCACCCGGACACCTTGCCGACCCGGCACACGCTCGACAGAACGCAGTGCAAACGCCCCTGGGGGACGCTGGAGGTCGAAATGGAAGCCTTGGCAACACACGCTTGTGGCGCGGCCAACGGCAGGTGTGACTGTTGCAAGAGGGCTGGGAGGTGACCCTGGCCCTCTGCATCAACGCCCCGGTATCGGATATGCAGACCGGAGCAAGTGGAGGAATTTACCGCGTTGCGTCAAAGGTGGCAAATCGGCTTTTTTCCGACCGTTGCGCGGAAGGTTCGGTAACTATCCGGCCCCAAAAAAGCCGCGTGCGTCTCTATACTTGTTCCGTTGTCCAGAACCGAGCCGCAGCCCATGGATTTGCGCATTGCCAGCATTCGCCGCTTCCTCTATAGCCACTACTTCTTCGGAGGGGTGCGCCAGGGGGTCGGCATGCTGTTGCCCGTGCTGGTGCTGGGGGGCATTTTCGGCAACTACACGACGGGCCTGGTCGCCACATTCGGCGCGCAATGCCTGGCCATCATCGACCAGCCGGGCGGCCCACAGCGCCACCGCACCAACGAGATGCTGGGCGGCGCGGCGCTGGGCACCATCACCGTCATCATCACCGGGCTGGCGTCCACGCACCCCGTGCTGATCTGGCTGGTGGTCATTGCGCAGTGCTTTGTCTATTCGATGTTCACGGTGTTCGGCAAGCGCGGCGGGCTGATCGGCTTTGCCGGCCTGCTGCTGATGACCTTGACCATGCATTCGCCGCTGGAGCCGCACGAGGTGCTGGCCCATGCGGCCGCCACCTTGGGCGGCGCGCTCTTCTATGTGGTGTTCAGCCTGGGCTTTTCCCGGCTGTTCTGGCTGCGCGAAGAGCAGCAGGCCATGTCGGTGGCGCTCTTCGCCACGGCCGACTACGTCGCCGCCCGCGCCTCCTTCTATGACGAAACCGCCGATCTGGACGAGGCCTACCGCAATCTGATCCAGCGCCAGTCCGTCATGACGGAAAAACACCAGGCCGCCCGCGATATGGTGCTGCGCGCCCTGCCCCGCGGCAAAGGCCTGGGGGACCGCCAGCGCGTCATGATCTGGAACATGTTCGTGGACATGCTGCAACTGCTGGACACGCTGGTGGCCACGCACACCGATTATGCGGCCCTGCGCCGCACGCTGGCCGGCAACGACTGCCTGATGTTCATGCGCGACGCGCTGGTGAAGATGTCGCTGGAACTCAACCGCATCGCGCTGGACGTGTCGCGCGGGCGCAAGGTGCAGTACCGCAGCAGCGCCAAGGCGGAACTGCGCGCCATCGAATACGAGATCGAGCAGCTCAAGCAGCAGGGCCTGGGCGAGCGCGACCCGGAGATACTGGCGCTGATCATCCAGGTGCTGCGCCGCCTGCGCAACTCGGCGCGCATCGTCGACCGGCTTGCCGACCACACCGCGGCCTCGCCGGACGCCAAGCCCACCGACGTGCTCCGCATCAACAAGTCGCTGACCCGGTTCATTTCGCGCCAGGAGTTCCGATTCGGCCTCCTGACCAGCAACCTGCGGCTGGATTCGCCTCATTTCCGCTACGCGCTCCGGGTAACCGCCGCCGCCGCGATCGCCATGACCCTGGCCAGCCGGTGGCTGTCGCCGGAGTTCTCGGCGCACAACTACTGGATCATGCTGACCATCGTGATCATCATGAAGCCGGGCTTCGCGCTGACGCGCCAGCGCAATGGCTGGCGGCTGATGGGCACCCTGATCGGCTGCATCTGCGCCTTGCTGCTGTTCAACGTCACCGATCGACCCGGCATCCTGTTCGCGGTGCTGCTGGGCGCCTGCATCATGGGCAACAGCCTGGTTCAGCTGAACTACATGGCCAGCGCCATCTTCAACACGCTGTTCGTGGTGCTTGTCTTTCACTTCGTGTCGCCGGGCACCGTGTCCATGGCGGTGATCGGCGAACGCGCCATCGACACCCTGCTGGGCTGCGCGCTGGCGCTGATCTGCAGCTATATCCTGCCCTGGTGGGAGGCCCGCTACCTCAAGCCCCTGGCCTCGGCGGCGACGCGCGCCAATCGCGAATACCTGCTGGCGGGACTGCGCTACGCCGAGGCCATGCAGGCGCACGGCGCCCCGGTGGGCGAGGCGGCCGCCGAGACGCCCGCGGTGACGGACGCGGATCTGGCCTGGCGCCTGGCCCGCAAGAACGTGCATATCGCATTCAGCAATTTCGCCGAAGCGTTCTACCGGATGATGAGCGAACCCAAGTCGCACCAGGTAGATGTGCCGGAACTGAACAACCTGCTGATCCAGAACCATGTGCTGGCGTCCCAGATCACCGCGGCGGTCCCCATCCTGGCGGCGCTGCCCAAGACGCCCGAACCCATTCAGCAGGCCTTGAACGGCATGGTCACGCTGCTGGACGAAAGCCGCCCGCAGGCGCCCGCGAATCTGCCGGCGCATTTCGACACCGACGGCGAACAGGCCGCGCTGGTCTATCCCGTCAAACAGATGCTGAAGGCCAGCCACATGATCCGGCAGGAACTCCAGGCGCTTGCCGACCCCATGCATGCGCCGCCGATGGCGGCGGCCGCCTCCTAGCGCCCGAACTCGGCGGCCCGCACGCGAAAAAAAATCCGGCCAGGCCGGATTTTTTGTTGGGACGATACCCTGCCGTTCAGGCCAGCTTGCGGCGGAACACCAGCTTGTCCGCCGACGACGCCGATGCGTCATGGGCATAGCCTTCCAGATCGAAGCCATGCAGGCCTTCCGGCTTGGCGACCTTGTGCTGGATGGCATAGCGGGCCATCAGGCCGCGCGCACGCTTGGCATGGAAGCTGATGATCTTCCAGGCCCCATTCTTCCAGTCCTGGAACACGCACTGCACCACGCGCGCGTTCAGGGCCTTCAGGTCGACCGACTTGAAATACTCTTCGGACGCCAGGTTGACGATCACCGGAGACTTCTGGCCGGACTGCCGTTCATTCAGGTATTCGGAAATGGCGCCGCCCCAATACTCGTACAGGTTCTTGCCCTTGGCGGTCGCCAGGCGCGTGCCCATTTCCAGGCGGTACGGCTGCATCAGGTCCAGGGGCCGCAGCACGCCGTACAGGCCGCTGAGGATGGCCACATGCTCTTGCGCCCAATCCAGCTGCTTGGCCGACAGGGTGGCGGCATCCAGACCTTCGTAGACATCGCCATTGAAGGCCAGCACGGCCTGGCGCGAATTGGCCTGCGTGAAGCTGCGCTTCCAGTGCGCATAGCGCTGGACGTTCAGTTCGGACAGGGCCGGGCTCAGGCTCATGAGCCCGGAGATGTCCTCGGCGGTCTTGGTCTTCAGGACCTTGATCAGGCCTGCGGCCTGATCCACGAACAGGGGCTGGGTGTGCGTCTCGATGTGCAGCGGCGAGTCGTAGTCCAGCTTCTTGGCGGGGGAAAGCAAAAACAGCATTCGGGGATTCCTTTATTAGCGCGCCGTCCAGCCGCCGTCGACAGAGATGGTGGTGCCGGTGATTTGCGCGGCGGCGTCCGAAGCCAGGAAGACGGCAGTGCCGCCCAGTTGCTCGGGCGTCACGAATTGCAGCGAAGGCTGCTTTTCGCTGAGCAGGTCGCGGGCGGCGGCTTCCTGGTCCACGCCATTCTTTTCAGCCAGCGCGGTGATCTGTTTTTCAACGAGCGGGGTGCGCACCCAGCCCGGGCAGATGGCGTTGGCGGTGATGCCCTGGCCAGCCGTTTCCAGCGCCGTGACCTTGGTGAAACCCACCACGCCATGCTTGGCGGCCACATAGGCGGACTTGCTGGCCGAGGCCACGAGGCCATGCGCGGATGCGATATTGATGATGCGTCCGGAGCCCTGCTTCTTCATGTGCGGCAGCGCCGCGGCAGTGCCATGGAACACGGCCGACAGGTTCAGCGCCAGGATGGCGTCCCATTTCTCGGCGGGAAAGTCCTCGATCAGCGCGGTGTGCTGGATGCCGGCGTTATTGACCAGGATGTCGATGCGGCCCATCTGGCGGACCGTGTTCTCGACCAGTTCACGCACGGCCGAACCCTTGGACAGGTCCGCGCCGTCGTAGATCACCTTCACGCCATGCTGTTCGGCCAGGCTGGCGCGCAGCGTTTCGATTTCGGCCGCGTCGCCAAAGCCGTTCAGCACGATATCGGCGCCCTGTTGGGCGAAGGCCGTGGCGATACCCAGGCCGATGCCGCTGGTGGAACCGGTGACGAGTGCTACTTTTCCTTTGAGCATGAGCTTTCTCCTGTGAGCTGGCGCATAAATCGGGAAGCGAAAACGGGCTTCAAGTGTAGCTGCCCGGCAAGGCGGTCATCATGCCATGTCCCCGCGCGCCGCAGGGTCAGGCGGCAGGCGGCTTGTCCGCCGGGGAGGACGGCGACGGCTCCGTCGCCTGCTCCGCCTCCGCCACGGGCAGGCCCGCCATGCCGCCCATCCTTTCCGGCACGCGCTCGAGCAGCTTGATCAGCATGGGCACCACGCCCATCGACACCGCCACGATCACCGACAACACGTCGCGCTGCTCCAGGTTCACCAAATGGTTGTCCCAGGCTTCGTTGAAGATGGCGAAGCTGAACTCCCCGCCCTGCGCCAGCACGACGGCAAACAGCAGGCGGTGGTAGCGGGGCAAACCCAGAAAGCGCGCAAAACCGTACAAGACCACGGACTTGACCACGAGCAGGGCGGCCACGCCGGCGAAAATGAACATCCAGTGATGGGCCACTACCTTCAGATTGATGGACATGCCGATCGCCACGAAGAACAGGCCCAGGAGCAGCCCCTTGAACGGGTCGATCGCCTTTTCCAGTTCATGCCGATAGCGCGATTCGGCCATCAACACGCCCACCAGGAATCCGCCCAGGCCCGCCGACAAGCCGGCATAGTCGAACAATTGGGCGGCGCCCACCACCATCAGCAGGGCGGCCGCGGTGAAGAGTTCATTCAGTTCCGCCTTGGCCGCCCAGCCCAGCAGCCGCAGCCGGTACGCCAGCGCCACGACGGCCACGGCCACCAGCGCTTCCTTGAAGGACGGCGCCGACGAGCCGTCCGCCCCCAGAAGGCCGGCCGCCACCAGCATGGGAATCGCCGCCATGTCCTGGAACAGCAGCACCCCCAGCGCGGAGCGCCCCAGTGGAGTGCGCGTCAGCGCGCGCTCGTCCAGCAGCCGCAACGCCACCGCCGTGGACGACAGCGCCAACGACAAGCCGCACAGCACCGCCGCCTGCCATTCCATGCCCGCCAGATGCCGCAGGGCCGCGCCGAACACCAGCCCCAGCAGCAGGCCGCAAGCCAGCATCTGCAGGGAACCCAATATGAAGACCTCGCTGCGCATGGCCCACAGGCGCTTGGGCGACAGTTCCAGGCCGATGATGAACAGCATCATCACCACGCCCCACTGCGAGACGCCAATCATCGTGTCCACATTCGTCACGAGCTTCAGGCACGAAGGCCCGACCAGCACGCCTGCGATCAGGTAGCCCGGAATGGCTCCCAGGCCCAGCCGCTGGGTGATGGGCACACACAGCACGGCCGCAAGCAGAAGAATGAGGATGAGGTCCATGGGACGAGAGATAGACTGAATGGGGGGAATTCTGGCCAAAGAATGGCCTGGCTGGAAGCCGGTTGAAACCCGCTGTGGTCCTTTTACCCGTGCTCTTTTCCTACCGCTTTACACAAACAAAAAAAATCCTGTAGAATTGCGGGCTTCGCTGCTCCGACAACGATGATCCTTCCGACCAGGGATCTGTGTGAGAAGCCTGTTCTAACGGACAGAAATCTCAACGTTACGGAATCCAGCCACGGAGAGGTGGCAGAGTGGTCGAATGTACCTGACTCGAAATCAGGCGTACGGTATCCCCGTACCGTGGGTTCGAATCCCACCCTCTCCGCCAGTATTCAAGAACGAAGCCCCTGAGAAATCAGGGGCTTTTTTCTTTGGGCTGCGGGGATGCGGGGGGATGCGGATGCGCTCAGTCCAAAACAAACTCCAAAGCAAAAATCCAAAGCAAAAGAGCAACTGAGGCAAAGCAACAACGCAACCACAGCGGGAGGACGCAAGGCGCCCTTGCCCGCCCTGGCCCTTGTCCTAGTAGGCTGCGAGCCGCAACGCCGCCGACGACCTGGGCGCCGCGGCGGGGATTGCGCCCTGCCCGCCACCCGGCAGTTTGAAAGCGCTGACCGCCCGCGTCAGTTCCGCTGCCTGGTCCTGCATCGAACCGGCCGCGGCGGCGGCCTCTTCGACCAGCGCGGCGTTCTGTTGCGTTACCTCGTCCATCTGGGATACGGCGCGGTTGACCTGCTCGATGCCGTCGGCCTGTTCGGCGGAGGCGGCCGCGATTTCGCCCATGATGTCCGTCACGCGTTGCACCGAGCTCAGGATCTCCTGCATCGTCGACCCGGCGCGCTCCGCGCTGCCCGAGCCCTGGCTGATCTTCTGGACGGTGTCCTCGATCAAATTCTTGATTTCCTTGGCGGCCTGGGCGCTGCGCTGCGCCAGGGTGCGCACTTCGGCGGCGACCACCGCGAAGCCCTTGCCCTGCTCGCCCGCCCGCGCCGCCTCTACCGCCGCGTTCAATGCCAGGATATTGGTCTGGAAGGCGATGCCGTCGATGACGGACACGATATCGGAGATCTTGACGGAACTGGCCGCTATCGCGCTCATGGTGCTGACGACTTCAGACACCGTTGCACCACCCCGTGACGCGGTGTCCGACGCCGCCGCGGCAAGCTGGTTCGCCTGCTTGGCGCTATCGGCATTCTGCTTCACCGTGGACGACAACTGCTCCATCGATGCGGCGGTCTCTTCCAGGGAAGCGGCCTGCTGTTCGGTGCGCGAGGACAGGTCGGTATTGCCGGCCGCGATCTCGCCTGACGCGGACGCGATGCTGTCCACGCCGGTGCGGATCCGGGCGACGGTGCCGGCCAGGTTGGCGTTCATGGATTCCAGCGCCCGCATCAACTGCCCGATCTCGTCGCGCGAGGTCGCGACGATCGTGCTGCTCAGGTCGTTGGCGGCCACCGTGCGCGCGACGCGCACGGCCTCGGACAGCGGCCGGGTGATGCCGCGGGTCAGCAGAACGGCCAGCAGCAGACCGCTGACGACCGCAATGGAGCCGATCGCGATCATCCAGAAATTGGCCGAGCGGTAGGCATCCTCGATTTCGGCGGCGCGGGCGTCGATATCGGCGCGCTGCAAGCTGGACAGGCGGGTGATCTGGTCAATGAACTGGCGGGTGGCCGGCAGGAATTCCTGAGAGAAGACCTTGTTGGCCGTCTCGACGTCGCCGTCGGTCTTGGCCTTGAATATCCGGTCGCGCGTGCTGAGGTAGGCGGCACGGGACTTGCCCACCCCGTCCCAGAGCTGCTTTTCCTCGTCGGTCTGGATTAGCGGCTCGATCTTCTGCTGCAATGCAGAGGAGTTGCGCGAGGACGTCGCCGCTTCTTCGGAAAAGAATCCCGCCAGGCCGGCGTCGGCGCTCTTGGCGATGGCCGTGGTCCGGGTGACCCCGGTCTGGATGTTGCGCGCCCAATCGTTGATCAGGCGCTCCTTGGTCAGCGAACGTTGTGTGACGGTTTCAACCGACTCGTGGATGTTGGCCAGGCTGACCAGGCCCACGATGCACATGACCATGATCATGGCCAGCAAGACGGCGAATCCACCCGCTAGGCGGGTTCCAAGCTTCATGTTTTTCATACTGCCTCCGGCTACTTCCAGGGCAAGTGTGAATGCGGGCTCGAGCGGAAGCGTCAGCGCCGGCCAAACGCCGCCGCCAATGCCAGCCAGATGCCCGCAAGCCCCTGGATATCCGCCCCCAATAATGGTGTCCGTTATGTCGAAATAGTGCCGCCGGAGGGCTCGGATGCGAGGGGTTCTCGCGACGGTCAAAGGGATGCTAGCAGCCCGGATTTGACGGGCATCCGGCGAAATGGAGAACTTATTGACTCAAGCTCTTCCCTTTGTGCGAAGCGGCCGCATCGGCCGCTTTGCTTGCTATTGCGGCGCCGTCGGCCGGGCCAGTTGAAAGGTATCGGTACTGCGCGCATACCACCCGCCGCCGTGCATGCGGGCGATCAAACCCAGGGCCGGCGCGTCCACATGGCCACGCGCCGCGTCCCGCACAAACGCGTCGTCGACATGCGCTCCCAGCACCCGGCCGATGACCACGATCTGGCGCGGACCGGTCACGACCGTTGCTTGGCTGACACACTCCAGCGACACCGGGCTGCCCTGGATCAGGGGCGGACGCACATGCGACGCGGGAAGCGCCGTCAGGCCGGCTGCCTCCAGTTCGTCGACGTCGGCGGGGTAGTCGGCGCAGGTCTCGTTCATCTGCCGGACCAGCGACTCCGGCACCAGGTTCACCACGAACTCGCCGGTCTCGATGATGTTGGCGCCGGTGTCCTTCAGTTCTCCGCTGGCATGGCGCATCAGGCCGATGGCGACCGTGGGCGGCTGATGGCCCATGACGTTGAAGAAGCTGAAGGGGGCCGCGTTGACGACGCCCTTGCCCGAAACGGTGGTGACCCAGGCGATCGGGCGGGGCGTGACGGTCGAGGTCAACACGTTGTAGACCGTCTGCGCCGGCAAGGCGCTGAAATCAAAGTGCATTGCTCAGGCCTCCTGCGGGCCGGTGTGGGTGATGGCGGATACGGGGCGCTTTTCGCGGGTGTCGACCTGCAACTGGAAGACATCGGGCCGGGCATAGTGGCCGGACACGTCGAAGTCGTACTTGCCGCGCAGGATCTGGTTGGGGTCGATGTCGGCGTACAGGATGGTCTCGTCCGAGAAATCCGGTCCGGCCAGCACCTCGCCCAGGGGGTCGATGATGGCGCTGCCGCCGCGCATCAGTACGGTGTCGGGCGCGTCGCCCAGCGCGCATTCGAAATCCTCGGGGTAGGCGCTGCGGCGCAGGTGCTGGCAGGCCGTGAGCACATAGCAGCGGCCTTCCAGCGCAATGTGGCGCATGCTGGGGATCCAGCTATCGCGATCGTCGGCGGTGGGCGCGCAATACAGCGCCACGCCCTGGCTGTACATGTACATGCGCAGCATGGGCATGTAGTTTTCCCAGCAGATGACCGCGCCGACCTTGCCGTAGGGGGTATCGAAGACGGGCATGGTCGAGCCATCGCCAAAGCCCCAGATCAGCCGTTCGCCCGCCGTGGGCATCAGCTTGCGGTGCTTGCCCGCCAGGCCCTGCTGGCCGTTGAAGTACAGCACGGTGCAATACAGCGTGCCGCCGTCCGCCTCGATGCAGCCCATCACCACGAAGCTGTCGGTGTCGGCCGCGGCTTGCGCCACCAGCGCGACTTCCTCGCCGTCCAGACGGATGGCCTGCTGGTGGTAGCTGGCGAAGGCGTCACGGCCTTCGGGCTTGCGCATGCCGATGGGCGCGCCAAAGGAATTGCCCTTGGGATAGCCGCCCAGGAAGGCTTCCGGAAAAACCAGCACGCGAGCGCCCTGCTCCGCGGCCTGGCGGATCAGCGAGGCGGCCTTGGCGGCGCAGGCCACGCTGTCGGTGGGGATGGACGCCGCCTGGATGACGGCGGCCTTGAAACGCTGATGCACGGACATGTCTCTTCTCTCTTGTTAGTGGACCGGGTCTTCGTCGATGGCCTGGGCGCGCGTGTTGGGCAGGAACAGACTGCCGATAATGCCCACGATCACCATCACCGCCACCGGATACATCAGCCCGCCGAAGATATTGCCGCTTGCCTGGGCCAGGTAGGTGGCGGTAAAGGGCACGATACCCCCAAAGATGCCGGCGCCGATGTGATACGGGAACGACAGCGCCGTGTAACGGATGCGCGCCGGGAACAGTTCGACCAGATAGGACGCGACCGGCCCGTAGACCATGGCGACCACCGCGGTCATCAGCACCAGGATCAGGATGATGGTGCCGCGGTCGACGCGCGCGGCATCCGCCCGGTCCGGGTAGCCGGCGGCAGCCAGCGCTTTCGCATAGCCAGCGCGGTCGAAGCCGTTGACGGTGACGCCGCCCACGCTCATGGCGATCTCGTGGCCCGGCAGCGGGGCCGCGTATTCAAAATTGATGCCCTTGCCGACCAGGAATTTCTTGGCCTGCACGCAGACCTTCTTGTGGTCGGCGTGGCTGCCGATCATTGCCGCCTGCAGCCCGAAATCGCAGGCGCCGCCGCTGGTGTCCGCATGCACGCGGACGGGGGTGGTCTGCATGGCCTGAGCCAGCGCGGGATTGCCGGCGTTCAGCAGGACGTCGAACATGGCGTGATAACCCAATGCGCCGATGAACAGCCCGGCCATCATGATCCACTTGCGGCCGATCTTGTCCGACAGCCACCCGAACAGCACGAAGGTCGGCGCGCCGATGATGAAGCCGATCAGGATGAGCGTGTAAACGGTGGTCTGATCGAGCTGCACGGCCTGCTGCAGGAAGATCATGACGTAGAACTGGCCCGTGAAGTAGGTGGCGCCCTGCCCGGCGGTCACGCCGATCAGCGCCAGCAGCACGAGCCGCAGGCTGGGCCACTGGCCGAAAGTTTCCTTGACGGGATTCTTGGACAGGCGGTTCTGCTGCTTCATCCGCGTGAAGACCGGGGACTCGTGCAGCTTGGCGCGGACGTAGATCGAAATGGCCAGCATCACGATCGACAGGATGAACGGCAGACGCCAGCCCCACTGCCGGAAATCCTCGGCGCTCATCGAGGCCTGGGTGCACAGGATCACAACCAGGGACAGGATCAGGCCGGCCGACGAGGTGATCTGGATCCAGCCGGTCAACAGGCCGCGCCGCTTGGGTTCGCAATGTTCGGCGACGTAGATGACGGCGCCGCCGTACTCGCCCCCGACCGCCAGGCCCTGGACCACGCGCAACGTCAGCAACAGGATCCACGACAGGTGGCCCGCCGACTCATAGGTGGGCAGGCAGCCGATCAGGACGGTGGCCCCGCCCATCATGACGACGGTGATCAGAAAGGTGTACTTGCGGCCCAGCTTGTCGCCCAGGTAGCCGAACATCACGGCGCCCAGCGGCCGGATGATGAAGCCCACCGCCAGCGCGCCCAGCGCGGCCAGCAGCGCCACCGTGGGATTGTCCTGGGGGAACAGCACCTGGCTCATGAAGACGGCGAGCGTTCCGTAGATGAAGAAGTCGTACCACTCGAACAGCGTGCCCAGGGTCGAGGCCACGACGACCTGGCGTTCTTCTTTCCGGCTGAGCGTTGGCCCGTCATCGATCCTGGGCATTGCGATGTTTGCTTCCATGCTGGCTTTCCCCTGTCGTTTTAGATTGATAGTGCTGTACGCATTAACTATTATCAAACTTAAAACCGGGCCTGAAATAGCTAGGGATAACCCGGCGGCAGGGGCCCGCCTTGGCCTGGAGGCCGGCGGGGCCGCTGCTACACTGCCGCCACGGAGACTGTGGAGGCAGTAATGGCAAGGCCCGCCGGCAAGGTTGAAAAGAACACGGAACAGACGCCGGCCACGGCGCGCAGGGGCATCCAGTCGATCGAGGTGGGGTTCAGGATCCTGGACGTGATCCGCAAGACCGGCCGCCCGATGCCCTTGAAGGAAATCGCGGATGCCTGTGAACTGACCGTTCCCAACGTGCATTACTACCTGGTGAGCTTTCAGAAGGTGGGCGTCGTGCAGCAGCATGCCGACACCGGGCACTACGGCCTGGGCCCCTATGCCCTGCGGTTGGGCCTGGCGGCGCTGGAGCAGTTCGACGTGTTCACCACGGCGCGGCCCATCATGGCCGAAGTGGCCGCGGCCACCGGACACACCGTGTTTTTGGGCGTGTGGGGAAACAAGGGCCCCACCATCGTCTACCGCGTGGAAGGCAGCCGCAGCCGGCCTTTGCTGGAACTGCGCGTGGGAACCGTGATGCCGCTGCTGTCGTCCGCGCTGGGACGCAATTTCCTGGCGCATCTGCCGGCCGCGCTCACCCGCGAACTGCTCGAACAGGAAATGGCTTCGGCGGTGCCCGAAAGCCACGGCGGCATGGCCGGCAATTCATACACGATGAAGGATGTGGAGGCGATCCGCGACGAAGTGCGGAAACACCACATCAGCCGTTGCCGCCACGCGCTGCTGCCGCACTTCACGTCGCTGTCGGCGCCCATCTTCGACATGCTGGGCGAAATGAAGGCGGCCATCACCCTGATGGGCCCCGTGGGCGCCGTGGATGACGACCTGGAATCCGATACCGCACGGCTGCTGAGCGAGAAAGCCCGCTCGATCTCGGCGACGGCGGGCTGGGTGGATCCCGAGGCACGCTGATCGAAGCGCGCTGATCGGAGCGCGCGGGTCGGGACGCGCGAGTCGGAACGGGCTGGGCGGGACGCGCCGGGCGGTGGCCTGCTCGGCGGCGCGCCCGGAGGGTTGGGCGTCAGCCTTCGGCGACGATCTTCGCGTCCTGAATGGTCTTGGCGTACTTCTGCTGTTCGCTCTTCATGAATTCAGCAAAGCGCTGCACGCTGCCACCGCCATCTTCCGCGCCCACCTGCGCCAGCTTCTCCTGCACATCCGCCATCGCCAGCACCTGGTCGATATCGCGGTTCATGCGCTGGACCATGGCGTCGGGCATCTTGCCTGGCCCCACCATGCCGAACCAGATGCTGGCCTCGAAGCCCGGATAGCCCTGCTCGGCCACGGTCGGCACGCCGGGCTGGCTCTTGGATCGTTTCTGCAACGTCTGCGCCAGGGCGATCACCTTGCCGGACTGCAGCAGCGGCGTGGCGGTCGTCATGCCTTCAAAGCAATATTGCACGTGGCCGCCCATCAGATCGTTCATCAGCGGCGCCGACCCCTTGTACGGCACGTGCAGCACGTCGATCCCGGCGCGTGCCTTGAAGATTTCCAGCGCCAGGTGCTGAGCGGAGCCGCTACCGGCGGAACCGAATACGATCTTGCCCGGTTGCGCGCGGCATAGCTTGACCAGGTCGGGCAAGGTCTTTGCCGGCTGGGCGGCGCCGCCGATCAGGATGGTGGGCGTCTTGCCCACCAGGGCGATGGGCGTGAAATCGCGATCGACCGAATAGGCCAGCTTGGGCTGCAGGCCCGGCGCAATGCCGTGGCTATTCACATGGGCCATCAGCAGGGTATTGCCGTCGTTGGGCTGACGCGCGACCTGTTCGGCGGCGATGATGCCCGCCGCGCCGGCGCGGTTCTCGACAATGACCGGGATGTTCCACAGCACGCCCAGCTTCTGGCCCAGCAGTCGCGCCAGCACATCGGTGCCGCCGCCGGCGGGAAATCCCACCACGATCTTCACGGGTCCCGAGGGCATGTCCTGCGCCCGTACCGTTGCCGGCAGGACGAGCGCCGCCCCCAGCGCCGCGGCGCCGGTCATGAATTGCCTACGTTGCATAGTTGTCTCCTCGCGCGCCGATCCAAAGGCCGGCGACTGGTTATGGATGCACTGCCTGCCTCTGTCGCATCCGGCCGTCTGACGCGGCCTGGATGCTGCACTGCTGTACTACGCCTGCATGAACGCCATCGAACGCCGTCAGCGCGCGGCCGGCGCGGCCAGCCGCTGCGCCAGTTGCGCCGACTGCACGCTGTCCAGCTCCACCAGCGGCGGCCTGACGGTGGCCCACGCCGGATCCTGCCTGCGCTGCGCGATGGCGGCCTTCATGGCGGGAATCATCGGATAGGACTGGAAGATCGCGCGCGTTTCGTTCAAGGCGCGCTGCCTGTCGTCGGCGCCGTCCTCGCGCCAGTTGCGGTAGAGGTCCACGATAGGCCCCGCGTTGACGTTGCCGGTAGCGGTGATGCAGCCGGCTCCGCCGGCACGCATGGTATCGAGCAGCACGGCCTCGGTGCCGGCGAACACGTCGAAGCCCCGCGGCTGGAAGTCGCGCAGCATCGCCTGCGTGTTGGCCCAGTCGCCCGAGCTGTCCTTGATCCCCGCGATGATGCCGGGGAATTCGTTCAGCAAGCGGTCGATCAAGCCGAGACTGATGCCCACGCCCGACACGGGCGGGATGTGATACAGATAAATGCGCAGGCTGTCGTCCGCGACCCTTTCGATCACGTGCGCGAAGGCCCGGAACAGGCCTTCGTCGCTGACGCCCTTGTAATAGAAGGGGGGCAGCATGAGCACCCCGCCGCACCTCGCGGCAACCGCGTGCCGCGTCATCTCCACCGCGTCGGGCAGCGCGCAGGCGCCCGTGCCCGGCATCATGCGGCCGGGGGGCAGGCCGGCCTCCAGCAAAGCGTCCAGCAACTGGCGCTTTTCCGCCACGCTCAGTGAGTTGGCCTCGGAGTTGGTGCCGAAGATCGCCAGCCCCGCGTCCTGCTCCAGCAGCGCCCGGCAATGTTCGACAAACCGCGGCGTGCTGGGCGACAGGTCCGCATTGAATGGCGTGAGGACGGGCGAATAGACGCCCTGCGGGCGATCGGCGGCAACAGTGCTCATGAGGTTCTCCGGTGTATCAACGGGCGACGCGGGTCCACTTGCCGTACCGTTCGACCATGCGTTCGTCAAAACCGAACCCCAGTCCCGGCTCCTGATGCAAGACCACGCGACCCTGCTTGTGGGTCAATTGGCGATCGACCAGCTTGCGGAAATTCAGGACCTGGTCGTCCCAGAAAAATTCGACATAGCGCGCATTCGGCGTCGCGGCCACCAGCGGCGCATGCACGTCGTGGAACCAATGCGGGCAGACCACCACGCCATAGCTGGCGGCGGTGGCGGCGATGCGCTTCCATTCCGTGATGCCGCCGCAAACCGCCGCATCCGTCTGCAGGATGCCAGCAGCGCCCTTGTCCAGCAATTCCTTGTGATACCAGCGGCCGTAGCCGATCTCGGCGGTGGCGATCGGCAGGTGTGTCAGGCGCGCCAACTTGGCGTGGCTGTCGATGTCGTCGGGACCGAAGGGTTCTTCGATGAAATAGGGTTCGTACTGCTCGAAGCGCCGGATGTATTGCATGGCCTGGGTCACGTCCTGCCAGGCGTTGTTGCAGTCCATCATCAGTTCCACGTCCGGACCGACGGCCTCGCGCGCGGCCTTCAGGCGCGCCTCTTCCTCGCGCGGCGACAGGCGGCCCGTCTTCATCTTGACGGCGCGGAACCCCTTGTCCACATAGCTGGCCATTTCCTCGCCCAGATGCTGCGGCGTCTTGCCGTCCAGGTAGTAGCCGCCGCTGGCATAGGCCGGCACGGTTTCGAGTTCCACGGCGCCCAGGAATTTGTGCAGCGGCAGGCCCGCCGTCTTGGCATTCAGGTCCCACAGCGCGATATCCAGCGCGCTCAGCGCCCGCATCACCGTGCCCTGGCGGCCTTGCAGCAGCGCTTCCTGGTACATGGCGTTCCACAGGCCCTCGACGGCGTGCGAGTCCTTGCCCAGCAGCACCGGGCCCAGCAGGCTCTGGACGGCCGCCTCGAAGATGGCGCCGCCGGCGCTGCCGACATAGCAAAAGCCGATGCCTTCCACGCCGTCGGTGGAACGCACCTTGACCAACCCATAGTGGCGCGTGGAGACGGTGCGATTCGAAAACGAGGTGACTTTATCCAGGGGCACCGCGGCGGCGCATACGTCTATGGATTCAATGATGGGCACGGTGGCTCCTTGGTAGCTGGGATGTTCCGACAGGCCTGATCGGCGCGCCTTGCGCTGCCTCAATGCCATGGACGTATTCTTCCCTCCACCAAAGAAAACAACAATTATCTTCACCCATCTTTAGAATATGAAAAAAGCATCTTTTAAAGAGACGGACGGCCATGGATTCGCGTTTTCTTCAAACCTATGTGCATGTGGTGGAGCTGGGCTCCATTGCGCAGGCCGCGAGGCATCAGGGACTGACGCCGGCCACCGTGCAGCAACGGCTGCGGGCGCTGGAGGCGGATGTGGGCAGCGCGCTGATCGCGCGCTCGGGACGCACCGTCAAGCCCACGCCGGCCGGCGTCCGCATCCTTGAACGCGCGCGCGGCATTCTGCGCGATGTCCGCGACCTGCGGTCCGCGGCCTCGGATACGGAACTGCCGGCAGGGCCGCTACGGCTGGGTGCCACGCCCACGGCGCTGACGGGCATCATGCCGCCCGTGCTGCGCACCTGGGTGGCGCGCCATCCGCGCACCGAGATCTACATCGAGCCGGCGCCCACCACGCTGCTTTATGGCAAGGTGCTGTCCGGCGAACTGGACGGCGCGCTACTGGTGCATCCGCTCTTTTCCATTCCCAAGACCTGCGCCTGGCGCGACCTGCGCCACGAACCGCTGGTGCTGGTGACGCCTGCGGGCATGAAAGTGCAGGACCCCTTGGCCATCATCGCGCGGGAGCCTTACATCTGCTACGACCGCAGCGTAGTGGGCGGCAAGATGGCCGACGATTACCTGCGGGCGCGCAATCTGCGGCCGACGATAAGATTTGAACTCGATGGCATCGACTCCATCGCCAAGCTGGTGTCGGAAGGCCTGGGCGTGGCGCTGTTGCCGGATTGGGCCACCACTGGAACGCCATCGGCGCGCGTCACGCGCTGGGCGCTGCCCGCGCCCTGCCCGGTGCGTACCGTGGGCGCCATCTGGCTGCGGTCAGGGGTGCGTTCGGAATTGATGCGGGCTTTCGTGGAACTGACCGAGTCGCAGCTCGGCCTGGACTGAAACACCCATAACCAGCGCAGCTAGGCGATGGCGTCCTGGCCATTGCGGGCGACGATCGCCCCGCCGGACACCACCAGGCGGCGGGGCGCCGGTTTGACCACGGCCTCGGCCACGCAACTCGCGTCGGCCAGAACCAGATCGGCGCGAGCGCCCGGGGCCAGGCCGTAATCGGCAAAGCCGCAAGCGCGGGCGGCGGCGCCGGTCACGCATTCGAACGCCCATTCGATCTCGTCGTCGCGGCGCAGGTCGTTGCGCAGACCGATCAGTGCGGCGCGGGCCAGCATGTCGGGACTGCCGTATGGCGTCCAGGTATCGCGGATGCCATCGTTGCCGCCAAAGAGCGTCACCCCTGCCTCGCGGCACGCACGCACGGACGGCACGGGCCGCGACGCGGGCGCCGTGGTCAGCAAAGCCACATCCAAAGCGGCCAGGCGCTGGAGCAGGCCGTCCAGCCGCCTGGCGTCGACGCTGCCCAGACAGAAGGCATGGCTGATGACGGCCTTGCCGTTCATGCCCAATGCCTGGACGCGGTCCAGGATGAGCTCCAGCGTGAAGGCGCCCAGCTCGCCGGGCTCGTGCAGATGAATGTCCACCGGCTTGCCATGTTTGCCGGCCAGCGCGAACAACAGGTCCAGGGATCTTGCGGGATCGCGGTCGATGGCGGATGGATCCAGCCCGCCAAGCACATCCGCGCCCTGCGCCAGGGCCTGATCCAGCAGTTCCGCCGTGCCGGCGCGCGCCAGCAGGCCGGATTGCGGGAACGCAACGGTTTGAATTTCAATGCGGCCGGCAAGCTCCTGCCGCGTGGCGTGCACGCCATCCAGATGGCGCAGGCCAGCGTCGGTGTCGATATCGACGTGGGTCCGGATGCGGGTGGCGCCTTCGCGCAGAAAGGCCAGGGCCAGGGCGCGCGAATGGCTCGCGGCATCATGCCCCGTGCCGGCGCGCCAGGCGCGTTCATTGTCGATGCGGTCGGTCAGGGCCGGGCCGACCTCGTTCACGTACCAAGGCGAACCCCAGGTCGTTTTGTCCAGATGGGTGTGCCCTTCGATCAGGCCAGGCAGCAGCAAGGCGCCGCCGCCATCTTCCACCGGTACGTCCGGGCCGGCCTGGAGACGAGGCCCGATCTGCTGGATACGTCCATCGCGCACCAGCACGTCCACGGCACCGCCTTGCGGCGCGCGGACGTTCTGCAGGAGCAGATCCGCCATTTCAGAGTTGAGGCGGTTCGATCCAGAAGAAGCGTTCGCCCTGGCGGACCATGTCGGCCACGCCTTCGGCGCCAATGCGGTAGTCGGTGCCCATGAGCGTGGCGCCGCCGTCTTCATGGATGTGGATGACGGCCAGCGGGTCATTGGCCATGGTGTACCAGTAGTAACCGGGCTTGAGATCGTGCAGGTCTGTATTCATGCTTCGAGTATACAAATAACCTCGCGCTGTTTTCAAAAAGACAACACAAATTCAGACGGCGCCTGACATGAGGGACGTGACACGTCATACTCCCCCTGCGAGGCTTGAATCAAGCTCACTTAGTTGGCACGTGTCGACTCGGCCGCAACGGCAATAGCGCGCAAGCGTTGATCCTGAGGGGAATAGCGAGCACATGAAAAGGCAGTCACTCCAATTCAGCGAACCGCACAAGCAAGCCATTCTTGAAGGCGCCAAGGTGCAGAGCCGGCGTATCCTCAAACCCCAGCCGACCAAATTCACGACGGCCTGGTATGCGGATGCCGCGGATTCCGGCAGATGGGTGGCCATGGGCCCGTCGCCGGACAATCCTTCTGAGTTGCGCAGAACCTCAAGCTGGGTCAGATGCCCGTACGGAAAATCCGGCGAAACCATCATGCTGGCCGATGAAGCCGGCGAACCCTTTGCAACCGCCGTCGTCGTGGGCGTGCGTATCCAACGCCTGCAGAACCTGACCGAATCCGACGCACGCGCGGAAGGCACGCAAGCGCTCTATCAAAGTTCGGCATTGCTGCCTGGGGTTCCCCTGCAAACTGCGTTTGCATTGATGTGGTGCGAGCGCTATGGCTCGCATGCGTGGGCCGCGAATCCGTGGGTCTGGGTCGTGGAATACCGCCACTCATCCCCGTACGAAAACCTGGAAAGCCAATGAAGCTGGCGCGCCGGTGCCACACCGTTGCTGCTGCCCGCGCGCAGATGGTGACGACGTGTAACGCGGGCGAATAACTTCACCCCATTCCAGCTTATTTCAATCGACTTCAATGCAGGGTTCGCCAGGGTGAACGCCCGCTGCCGCAATGCAGCACTCGCACGGCTTTTATCAAAGGGACGGTTGCGGATTGTCGCTATTGAACCGGGCTCGCTTACGAATACCTGGCGCAAAGCACCGAAAATAGGGCCAACGAATACTCAACTTTGCTGCGTCATGCAGTAGGCAGGTGCAACATGAAAAAATGGCTTATCGCAGGTGTCGGTGCCGCGGGTTTGCTGATCTCCAGCGTCGCCCTGGCTCGCGTGGACGTGGGTATTTCCATCGGCGTGCCCGGAATCGTTTATCCCGCGCCGGTTTACGTCGCGCCCCAGCCTGTGTACGTGGCGCCACCTCCCCCCGTCTACTACCGTCCGGCTCCCGTGTATATGGCGCCGCCGGTAATCTATCCGGCGCCGGTTTATTATCGCGGCGGCCGGCATTACGATCGCGGGTACTACCATGGACGCGGCCGTGGGCATGACCACGGGCATCACCGCGGCCGCGGCCATGATCGCGACTGATCGCGAACGGTGAATAAAACAAAGGCCACTTTCGAGTGGCCTTTTTTCCGGCAGGGCAATGTCCGGTGCCCTGTGGGGATACCCTCAGCCCGCGGGGGGCTGAACGGGTTTTCCGGTCAACACGACCGGTTGCTGCGACGCCTGCTTGGCTTTGTTATCGGCCCAGCGCGGCGATTCCTGAACAAGATCGATCCATCGGCGCGGCGCGCTCGACGCCCGCCACCAGCCATTATGCGGACGCATGAGCAAACTCCGGTTCGCCGTTGAAGCGCACGCCATTGATTCCCTGGAACAATTGACGGCTTTCCTGTTCCGCTTCGTGCAAGTTCGTGAACGGCGCCTGTCCCGGCACGGTCCAGCATTTTTCCGGTGCGGTTCCGCCTACGCGGCGGGTCCATATTTGCACACGGTAGCCCTGCTCGTCTTCATGAGCCACAGAGCATCTCACACGAAAATCTCCAATCATTCTTGAAGTCATGGACAACTCCTTGTTATATAAGTGAATGAAGCGTGTAGAACGCGGGTGTATTGTGCCGCAACTATCTGGCCCTTTTATTGAAATACACAATTGCTCACATCAAAATCAAGCACTTATGCCGGCAGAATAGCGTTCTAAAGCGACAGGATTATGTCGCAATGATAAAAAAAAACGGAGCCCGAAGGCTCCGCCTTTTTATCGGCCATATGGCCGATGGACAACGGTTTTGTCAGGGTTTCAGCACCGTCAGGCCGCCCATGTAAGGCTGCAGCGCCTCGGGGATCAGGACACTGCCGTCCGCCTGCTGGTGGTTTTCCAGCACGGCCACCAGCGCCCGGCCGACGGCCAGTCCCGATCCGTTGAGCGTGTGCACGAATTCCGGCTTGCCCTGAGCGTTGCGGAAGCGCGCCTGCATGCGGCGGGCCTGGAAGGTCTCGCAGTTGGAGACCGACGAAATCTCGCGCCAGGTGTTCTGCGCCGGCAGCCACACTTCCAGATCGTAGGTCTTGGCCGAACCGAAGCCCATGTCGCCCGTGCACAGCAGCACGACGCGATAAGGCAGGTTCAGCAACTGCAGCACGCGTTCGGCGTGGCCGACCATGTCCTCCAGCGCCTCGTACGACTGGTCCGGCTGCGTGATCTGCACCATCTCGACCTTGTCGAACTGATGTTGACGGATCATGCCGCGCGTATCGCGCCCGCCGCTGCCGGCTTCGGAGCGGAAGCACGGCGTGTGGGCCGTGAGCTTGATCGGCAGGTCGGCGGCGGCCTGGATGGCGCCGCTTGCCACGCTGGTCAGCGTGATCTCGGAGGTCGAGATCAGGTACTGATCCTCGCGCACATACGGCTTGCCCTGGTCGTCGACCTTGGGGTCGTCGTCGCCGCCCTTGGAGACCGCGAACATGTCGTCCTTGAACTTGGGCAGTTGGCCGGTGCCGAACAGCGTCGACGCATTGACGATGTAAGGCGTATAGCACTCGGTGTAGCCGTGCGTGCCGGTTTGCAGGTCCAGCATGAACTGGGCCAGCGCGCGGTGCAGGCGCGCGATGGGTCCGCGCATGAACGAGAAGCGCGCGCCGGACAGCTTGGCGGCCATGTCGAAGTCCAGGCCCAACGGTTCGCCCAAGGCGACGTGGTCGCGGGCTTCGAAGGCCAGGGCCGGCGGGTTGCCGTCGGCGCCCGCGGCGCCGGGCAGCCAGCGGCGAACCTCGACGTTGTCGTCGGCGGACTCGCCCAGCGGCACGCTGGCGTGCGGCAGGTTCGGGACTGACATGAGCAGTTCGTTGAGCGGCTGCTGCAAGGCGGCCAGCTCTTCTTCCAGTTGCTTCAGGCGTTCGGGCACGGCCTGCGATTCCGCCATGACGGCGCTGGCGTCTTCGCCCTTGGCCTTCAACTGACCGATCTGCTTGGCCAGCGCGTTGCGGCGGGCTTGCAGGGACTCGGTTTCGGTCTGGACGGCCTTGCGGCGAGACTCCAGGTCGTTGAACCGTTCCGTGTCGAAGGCCACGCCACGGCTCTTGAGGCGGTCTACGACGGTTTGCAGGTCTTTGCGCAGCAGTATCGGGTCTAGCATGTCGGTATCAGTGAGGTTGCGAGAAGCAACGGGCGCGGCCCGTTACCGGTTCCTGGCACGTTCCTGCGCGTCCAGCTCACGCAGGAATGCCAGCTTTTGCTGGATTTTAGCCTCCAGGCCGCGATCGGTCGGCCGATAGAAGGAGGGATTGAGTCCATCAGGGAAATATTGCTCGGCCGCGGCGTAGCCGTGAGGCTCGTCGTGCGCGTAGCGGTAAGCCTTGCCATGGCCCAATTGCTTCATCAATTTGGTGGGCGCATTGCGCAGGTGGATGGGCACCGGCGCGCTGCCGTGTTCCGCGGCGAATTTGCGCGCCTGGTTATACGCGTTGTAGACCGCGTTCGACTTGGCCGCGCAGGCCATGTAGACCACCGCCTGCGCCAGCGCCAGCTCGCCTTCGGGCGAACCCAGGCGCTCGTAGATATCGGCGCCGTTCACCGCCAGGTCCGTGGCGCGCGGATCGGCCAGGCCGATGTCCTCGACCGCCATCCGCACCAGCCGGCGCGACAGATACTTGGGGTCGGCGCCGCCGTCGATCATGCGGCAGAACCAGTACAGCGCGGCATCGGGGTTGGAGCCCCGCACCGATTTGTGCAGGGCGCTGATCTGGTCATAGAAGGCGTCGCCGCCCTTGTCGAAGCGCCGCAGGTTCTGCGACAGCGAGATCTCGAGCCAGGCGGCGTCCACCGTGTCGCGGCCCGCGGATTGCGCGGATTCGGCCACGACCTCCACCGCGCTGATCAGGCGGCGCGCGTCGCCATCGGCCCAGGCCGCCAACTGCTCGCGGGCGTCGGCCTCGACGCGGATGGTTTCGCCCTCGTCCATGCCGTCATTGAGCGCCTGCACGGCCCGATCGACCAATTGCTGCAGTTCTTCGGCCGTCAACGACTGCAGCACGTAGACGCGAGCTCGCGACAGCAATGCCGAGTTGACCTCGAACGAGGGGTTCTCGGTGGTCGCGCCGATGAAGGTGAAGAGCCCGCTTTCCACGTAGGGCAGGAACGCGTCCTGCTGCGCCTTGTTGAAGCGATGGACCTCGTCGACGAAGAGGATGGTGCGGCGGCCCTGGCCTTGCGCCACCTGAGCCACCGTGACCGCCTCGCGTATGTCTTTCACACCGCCCAGCACGGCGGATATGGCGATGAACTGGGCGTCGAACCCGTCGGCCATCAGGCGCGCCAGGGTGGTTTTGCCCACGCCCGGCGGCCCCCAGAAAATCATGGAGTGCGGACGGCCGGATTCAAACGCGACGCGCAGGGGTTTGTCCGGCCCCAGCAGATGCGATTGCCCGACCACGTCGGACAAGGTGCGTGGGCGCAGGCGCTCGGCAAGGGGCACATAGGGCCGATGCGCAGGATCGGCCGCGAAGAGATCGTTGCTCATTGGCAGCAGATGAAGGAAGACAGCAAGGATTTCAAGTCAGCATTACACCATGTCCCGGGCCGGGCGAATCCCTGTCCACCCGCCGCCGGGACGCCTCCCATGCCCGGCGTGGCGGCCCGCGGCGGCCCTAGCCCAGTGCGGGCGGGGAGAAGCGGCGGTTCGCCAGCACCGGCAGCACTTTCCGCGCATGAGCCAGGCGGTCGGGATCGATATCGGCGAACAGCAGCGCCGGGGCTTCGCCCGCCCGCGCCGTCACCACGCCCAGGGGATCCACCACCATGCTGCAGCCGATGTTGCGCTCGCCGCATTCGCCGGCGGCAGCGACGTAGCAGGTGTTTTCCAGCGCGCGCGCGGTGACCAGGACCTCCCAGTGCATTTCCTTCAGCGGACCGCGCACCCAGGCGGCCGGCAACACCAGCAGATCGGCGCCGTCCAGCGCCAGGCGGCGGGCCAGTTCGGGAAAGCGCACGTCATAGCAGGTCATCAGGCCCACGCGCAGCCCCGCGATCTCCAATAGCGGCGGGATCTCCGTGCCCGGGGTGACGTTGGTGGATTCCTTCATGGTGAAGGCGTCGTACAGGTGCAGCTTGCGGTACTGCGACAGGATCTTGCCGTCGCGCAGCGTGACCAGCGTGTTCCACACCCGCCCTTCTCCGGTCGGGACGTGGATGCACATCATGGTCGATAGCGGCGACCCCCGGCTGGCTTCCAGCAGGCGCGACATGAAGGGGCCATCCAGCGGTTGCGCAGCCTTCAGCACGATCTGCGGATCCGTGATGTCGCGGGCCAGTATCCCTTCAGGCAGGACCAGGAGGTCGGCCCCGCCCGCGCGGGCGCGTTCCATCAGGTCGACGCAGACCTGGGCGTTCTCTTCCCAGACGCGGCCGACGGCGAACTGACCCAAAGCGACTTTCAGCATGGTTCTTCCTCTGTGTGGGGCGGCCAGCACGTACGCCGTGCGCGGCGCTGCGACTATTTTCCCATTGTCGCGGCAGCCCCGACTACGGGAAACTCCTAGCTCCCGCTTGTAAATTTCTTTCACGATAATGAAAAAAATCTGATTTGACGTAAATATTTTCCAAGACAGGCGACCGCCATGACGAACTCCTCTTCCCCTGCAGCCCCCCTGGACGCGAACGGCAAGGGCCTGGGCGCGTTCCCCGAGTCCTGTACCACCGCCGACGTGGCGGCGCTGAACTGGAACCTGCTGGACGAGGACGTGAGCCTGCCCGTCGCGGTGCTGTACGAAGCCCGCGTGCGCCACAATCTGCAGTGGATGCAGCAGTTCATGGAGGCCTACCACGTCAAGCTGGCGCCCCACGGCAAGACCACGATGAGCCCGGCGCTGTTCAAGCGCCAGATCGACAACGGCGCCTGGGGCATCACGCTGGCCACCGCGCCGCAGGTGCTGGCGGCCTATCAGCACGGCATCCGCCGGGTGCTGATGGCCAACCAGCTCGTGGGCCGCGCCAACATGGCGATCATCGCGCGCCTGCTGCGCGATCCCGCCTTCACCTTCTTCTGTATCGTGGATTCGCCGGCCAACGCCGCGCAGCTGGGCCAGTATTTCGGAGAGCAGGGCCTGATCCTGCCCGTCCTCATCGAACTGGGGCCCGCCGGCGGCCGCACGGGCGTGCGCGACGACGCTCAGCTCCAGGCCGTGGCCGACGAAATCGGCCGGTGGCCGGGCCTGGCGCTGGCGGGTATCGAAGTCTATGAAGGCGTGCTGCAGGAAGAGACCGCCATCCGCGCCTTCCTGCGCCGCGCCACCGACGCGCTGCGCGGGCTGGCCACGGCAGGCAGGCTGCGCAAGGGCGCCCCCGCGCTGATCTCCGGGGCGGGCTCCGCCTGGTTCGACGTCGTGGCCGAAGAATTCTCGCAGTTGGATATCGGCACCGCCCTGGAAGTGGTGCTGCGTCCTGGCTGCTACCTGTCGCACGACGTGGGCATCTATCGCACGGCGGCCGAACGCATCAACGCGCACAACCCGGTGGCCCGCAAGATGGAACCGGGCCTGCAGCCGGCGCTGCAGGTCTGGGCGTACGTGCAATCGCTGCCCGAGCCCGGCCGCGCCATCATCGCCCTGGGCAAGCGCGACGCCGCCTTCGACGCGGGCCTGCCCACGCCCGCCCTCCTGTACCGTCCCGGCCAGCAGGCGCCCGGCGCGGCGCCCGCGCACTGGAAGCTCTCGGCCATGATGGACCAGCACGCCTTCATGCAGATCGGCGAGGGCGACGACATCCAGGTCGGCGACATGATCGCCTTCGATATCTCCCACCCCTGCCTGACGTTCGACAAGTGGCGCCAGGTCTTGCTGGTGGACGAGCAATACCGCGTCACCGACGTGGCCGAAACCTTCTTCTAGCCCCTGCCCGCGGCACCGCGCCAGGCCCGAGGGGGCAAGAAAGACCTGGGATCCCGGCGCTTACCTGTTACCACGCGACAACCTGTTTTTGACCCTCTGGAGAGAGAATCATGAACTTCCGTACCTCCCGGCGAGGCGGGCTGAAGAGCCTGCTCGCGGCCGGCGCAATTGGCTTGACCGCATTGTCGACCCCCGCCCTCTGTGCCACGCCGGTCAAGGGAGGCACGATTTCGGTCGCCACCATTGGCGAGCCGCCGACGCTGGACCCGATGAGCAGCACCGCCGACCTGGTGGGCATCCTGACCCAGCATTTCTTCGAAACGCTGTACACCTTCGACGCCCAGTGGAACCTGACGCCGCTGCTGGCCGACAAGATGCCGGAGGTGACGCCGGACGGCCTGATCTACACCATCCCGCTGCGCCAGGGCATCACGTTCCACGACGGCTCCAAGATGGATTCCTCGGACGTGCTGGCTTCGCTCAAGCGCTGGACCGAAACCGCCACGCGCGGCAAGAATGCCGCCAAGATCATCTCCGGCATGGAAGCCCCGGACGCCAACACGATCCGCATCACGCTCAAGCAGCCCTATGCGCCCTTGACCGCGTTGCTGGCGATGAACAACAGCGCGGCCGTCATCATGCCCAAGGGCAAGATCGCCCCGGCGCTGACCGAATTCGTGGGCACGGGCCCCTATCAGCTCAAGGCGCGCGTCCCCGACCAGTACATTCAGCTTGTCCGCTTCGAAGGCTACAAACAACGCGAAGGCGAGCCCAACGGCTACGGCGGCGCACGCAAGCAATACCTGGACGAGATCCGCTTCGTGCCGGTGAGCAATGCCAACACCCGCGTCGAGAGCGCGGTGGCCGGACAGTTCGACTATGTCGACTCGCTGCCGGTGGAGTCGCTGCCCAAGCTCAAGAATGGCCGCTCGGACCCCGTCATGCTCAAGCCGTTCGGCTGGCCGCGCCTGGTGCTGAACACCAAGCAGGGCATCATGGCAAACCAGGCCGCGCGCCAGGCCGTGCAACTGGCGTTGAATGAAGAAGACATGCTGTACGCCGCCTTCGGCGACAAGAACTTCTACAAGCTCAACGGCGACCTGTATCCGGAAGGCTATCCGTGGGCCACGTCGCTGGGCGGCAAGGTCTACAACAAGGCTGACGCCGCGGGCGCGAAGAAACTCGCGGACGGCGCCAACCTGCAGGACCGCAAGATCCGGATCCTGACCAGCCAGCAATACGAGTTCCACTACAAGATGGCGCTGGTCGCGGCGGAGTACCTGAAGGCCGCCGGCTTCACGGTGGACATGCAGGTCGTGGACTGGGCCACGCTGACGCAGCGCCGGCAAGATCCGGCCGTGTGGGACATCTTCATCACCCACAGCCCCTTCCTGCCCGAACCCGCTCTGATCGACTTCCCCTCCAAGGATGCTCCGGGCTGGTGGGACACGCCCCGCCGCAACCAGGTGCTGGACGCCTTCAACCAGGCCCGCTCCCAGGAAGAGCGCGTGAAGCGCTGGGCGGACGTGCAACAGGCCGTGTACGACGAGGTGCCGTTCATCAAGGTCGGCGACTTCAACGCGCAGGCCGCGCGCTCGCCGTCGCTGCAAGGCACCAAGGCCGTGCCGTGGCCGTACTTCTGGAACGCATGGAAGGCACCCAAGTAAGCGCCCGCGTGACGGGCGGCCCCGGCCGCCCGTCACACGCCGAAATCCGCGCCTGCCTCTGCGTTCGCATTTGCGCACTGACCTTTAGGATTCCACCGTGTTGCGTTATCTCTTAAACCGGCTGGTCGGGCTGGTGGCCGTGATGTTCATCGTCGCGACCATCGTGTTCGTCATCATCCGCGTCACGCCCGGCGATCCGGCCGCGGTGATGCTCGGCCCCCAGGCCAGCCAGCAGGACATCGCCGCGCTGCGCGCCCAGCTCGGGCTGGACCAGCCCGTTGCCGTGCAATACGTGTCGTGGCTGGGCAGGCTGGTCCAAGGCGACCTGGGCCAGTCCATCTTCATGAACAAGCCGGTGCTGGCCGCGCTGGCCGACCGCGCCGAACCCACGATCCTGCTGACGCTGATGTCGCTGCTGATCGCCAGCGCCATCGCGCTGCCGGTGGGGATACTCTCCGCGGTCAAGCGGGGCACCACGCTGGACCAGTCGGTGCTGTCGTTTTCCATGTTCACTTCCAGCGTGCCCAGCTTCTGGCTGGGCCTGCTGCTGATGCAGGTTTTCTCCGTCAAGCTGGGATGGTTGCCGGTGGCCGGCTACGGCGGACCGGACGCGTCGCTGGCGACCCGCCTGTCGCACCTGATCCTGCCCGCCGTGGTGCTGGGGCTGGTGAATTCCGCGCTGATCACCCGCTTCATCCGGGCCAGCATGCTGGACGTGCTGCGCGACGACTATGTGCGCACGGCGCGGGCCAAGGGCCTGCCGGAGCGCAAGGTCATCCTCAAGCACGCCGTGCGCAACGCGCTGATCCCGATATTGACGGTACTGGGCCTGACCACCGCCCTGCTCATCAGCGGGGCCGTGGTGACGGAGACGGTGTTCGGCCTGCCCGGCGTGGGCAGCCTGGTGGTGTCGGCGGTGCTGCGCCGCGACTACCCCGTCATCCAGGGCGCGCTGCTGGTCATCGCGGCCATCTATGTCCTGATCAATCTGTTCATCGACCTGCTGTACCTGGTGGTCGACCCCCGCGTGCGCTATTGATGATGAAATCGACATGACCAATGCAACTACCGTGAATCCCGGCGCCGACCGCTGGCAGGTGCTGCGCCTGCTGGTCTCGCGCAAGACGGTGCTGGTGAGCCTGATCGTGATCGTCGTGCTGGTGGCGGCCGCGCTGCTGGCCCCGTGGATCAGCCCCTACGATCCGTTCAAGCTGTCCATCATGAACCGGCTGAAGGCGCCCGGCGCCGCGCACTGGTTCGGCACCGACGACTTCGGACGCGACGTGTTCAGCCGCGTCATGCACGGCGGCAGGCTGTCGCTGATGGTGGGCTTTGCCGTCGTCATCGTGTCCAGCGTGCTGGGCATCGCGCTGGGCCTCATCGCCGGCTTCTTCCGCACTGCCGACAAGTTCGTCTCGCGCCTGATCGACGCGATGATGGCGTTTCCCGACATCCTGCTGGCGATTTCGCTGGTGGCCGCGCTGGGTCCGTCGCTGGTCAATGTGGTGATCGCGCTGGGCATCGTCTATACGCCTCGCCTGGCGCGCATCGTGCGGGCGTCGACCCTGGTCATCCGCGAACTGCCTTTCGTGGAAGCCGCCCGCGCGCTGGGCGTTCCAACCTGGCGCATCGTCACCGTGCACGTGCTGCGCAACCTGGTGTCGCCCATCCTGGTGCAGGGCACCTTCATCTTCGCCTACGCGATCCTGGCCGAAGCCGGCCTGTCCTTCCTGGGCGTGGGCGTCTCGCCCGACATCCCGACCTGGGGCACCATGATCAACGCCGGCCAGCAGTACATGGGTTCGGCCGACTGGATCATGATTTTCCCGGGCATCGCCATCGTGTTGTCCGTCCTGTCGCTGCAACTGGTGGGCGACGGCCTGCGCGACGTGCTCGATCCGCGCCTGCGCAAGGAGCTGTAATCATGACCGCAAGCACCCGAGACGTCGTGTTGTCGGTGGAAGGCCTGAAGACCTGGTTCCACAGCCGCGACGGCATCGCCAAATCCGTGGACGGCGTGACCTTCGACCTGGCCCGCGGCGAAACCCTGGCCATCGTGGGCGAGTCCGGTTCGGGCAAGTCCGTGACCAGCCTGTCCATCATGGGCCTCCTGCCCAAGCCGGCGGGCCGCATCGAGGCCGGCGAGATCCTGTTCCGCGACCGCCAGGGCGTGCGGCACGACCTGGCCCGCGCCACGCCCGCCACCCTGCAGAAGATCCGCGGCGCCGAGATCGCCATGATCTTCCAGGAGCCCATGACCAGCTTGAACCCGCTGTACACGGTGGGCGACCAGATCGCCGAAGCCGTGCTGCAGCATGAAGGCGGCTCTTACGCCGCCGCGATGAGGCGCGCCCGCGAGATGCTGGAGCGCGTGGAGATTCCCGCCGCCGACCGGCGCGTCAACGAATACCCGCACCAGATGTCGGGCGGCATGCGCCAGCGCGTGATGATCGCGCTGGCCCTGGCCTGCAACCCGGCCGTGCTGATCGCCGATGAACCCACCACCGCGCTGGACGTGACGGTGCAGGCGCAGATACTGGACCTGCTGCGCCGGCTGCAGGCCGAGATGAACATGAGCATCCTGTTCATCACCCACAATCTGGGCGTGGTGGCCGAGATCGCGCATCGCGTGGCCGTCATGTACGCCGGTCGCGTGGTCGAGGACGCGGGCGTGTACGACCTGTTCGAAAAGCCGACCCATCCCTATACCCGGGGCCTGCTGTCCTGTCTGCCCACGGCGGCATTGCTGGCTTCCGGCGAACGATTGCGCGCCATTCCGGGCAACGTGCCCAGCGTCCTGTCCCTGCCGGCCGGTTGCACCTTCGCGCCGCGCTGCCCGCTGGCCGCCGACGACTGCCGCGCCGGCGTGCCCGAACTCGTGACAGTGCAGCCCGCACACCGTGCGCGCTGCATCAAGGTGAACCCGATATGACGAGCAAGCAGAGCATCCGCGCCGAAGCGCCGCTAGTGCGGATCGAAGACCTGAAAGTCCACTTCCCGACTGCCCAGGGGCGCAACGCCCCCGTTGTGCGGGCCGTGGACGGCGTCAGCTTCGACGTGCCCCGCAACACCATCGTGGGCCTGGTCGGCGAGTCCGGCTCCGGCAAGACCACCACGGGCCGCGCGCTGCTGCGCCTGTTCGCGCCCACCGCCGGACGCATCGTGTTCGACGGGCAGGACATCACCCAGCTCAACGAAAAGCAGATGCTGCCGTGGCGCCGCCGCATGCAGATCGTGTTCCAGGACCCCTACGCCAGCCTGAATCCCCGCATGACGGTGGCCGAAATCCTGGGCGAAGCGCTGGACACCCACAAGCTGGCCCAGAACCGCCGTTCGGCCCGCATCGGTGAACTGCTGGAGCGCGTGGGCCTGAACGCCGACCACAGCCGCCGGTATCCGCACGAATTCTCCGGCGGCCAGCGCCAGCGCATCGGCATCGCGCGGGCGCTCGCGGTCGAGCCGGATTTCATCGTCGCCGACGAACCGGTGTCGGCCCTGGACGTGTCGGTGCAGGCACAGGTGCTGAATCTGCTGCAGGATCTGCAGCGCGACCTGGGGCTGACCATGCTGTTCGTGGCCCACGACCTGGCGGTGGTGGATTACCTGTGCGACGACGTGGTGGTGATGTACCTGGGCCGCGTCATGGAACGCGGCCCCACCAGCGAGGTGTACGCCCGCCCGCGCCATCCCTATACTCGCGCCCTGCTATCGGCCGCGCCCGTGCCGGATCCGCGCGCTCCGCGTTCGCGTATTCTGCTTAAAGGCGATATCCCCAGCCCGATCAACCCGCCGTCGGGCTGTGTGTTCCGCACGCGCTGCCCGCACGCCATCGACGCCTGCGCGACAACCGAGGCGCAGGCCGTCAGCGTCGGCCCCGGCCACTATGTCGCCTGTTCGCGCATCGGCGACCCCGAACTGGCCTAGGCCCGATCTGATCCAGGAATTCCACATGAACATCATCCGCGACATCGTCTTCCAGATACGCAGTCGGCGGGACGCATTGAGCGTGACCGAACGCAAGGTGGCCGACGCCATCCTGGACGACATCATCTGGGGGGCCAGCGCCACCGTCGATCAACTGGCCGCCAAGGCCGGCGTCAGCATCGCCACCATTTCGCGCTTTGCGCGCACGGTGGGCTGCGACGATACGCGCGACCTGAAAATGAAGCTGGCGCAGGCCAGCACGGTGGGAAGCCGCTTCCTGGACCCCAGCGCGCCGGCCGAGGAAAGCACTTTCTACGCCCGCATCTACGCCGACATCGAAAGCACGCTGCGCGCGCACCTGCCCACGTTCACCGAGCCGCTGTTCGAGCAGGCCGCGTCCATCGTGGACGGCGCGCGCATGATCTATGTGTTCGGCATGGGCGGCGCGTCGGCCGTGATGGCGCAGGAAGTCCAGTCGCGGCTGGTGCGCCTGGGCTACCCCATCGCCGTCTACAGCGACGCGGTGCTGCTGCGCATGGTGGCGGCCACGCTGGACGAGCGCGACGCCGTGCTGATCCTGTCGGCCTCTGGCCTGACGCCCGAAATCCTGGGCGCCGCCCGCATCGTGAAGCAGTATCGCGCGCGCATCGTCGCCATCACCGATGCATCCTCGGCGCTGGCGCAACTGGCGGACGTGGTGGTGCCCATCCGCACCGACGAAACCGACTTCATCTACAAGCCGTCCGCCTCGCGCTACGCGATGATGCTGGCCATCGACCTGCTGTCGACCGAACTGGCCATGCTGAACCAAGAAGAAAACCGCGAACGCCTGCGCCGCATCAAGCTGGCGCTGGACGAGCACCGCGGCGGTCCGAACCGTCTGCCGCTGGGCGACTGAACCTGGAACACACGATGTACGACACCCTCATAGGCAACGTCCGCATTCTGGACGGCACCGGCGGCGCGGAGTACCGCGCCAGCGTGGCGCTCGCCGACGGCCGCATCGCCGCCATCGGCGACCTGCCCGGCGCGCTTGCCCGCCAGATCGTCGACGGCACGGATCTGGCGCTGGCTCCCGGCTTCATCGATGTCCATACCCACGACGACACCAACGTCATCCGGACCCCGGGCATGCTGCCCAAGCTGTCGCAGGGCGTGACCACGGTGGTCGTGGGCAACTGCGGCATCAGCGCATCGCCCGTGTCGCTGCGCGCTGAACCGCCCGACCCGATGAACCTGCTGGGCAAGCGGGAGGACTTCAGCTACCCCACATTCGCCGACTACACGCGTGCCATCGAGGCCGCGCGGCCCGCGGTCAATGTGGCCGCGCTGGTGGGCCACACGGCTTTGCGCAGCAATCACATGGACCGGCTGGACCGCCCCGCCACCCGCGACGAAGCGCTGGCCATGCGCGCGCAGCTCCGCGATTCGCTGGCTCACGGCGCCATCGGACTGAGCACGGGCCTGGCCTATGCGTCCGCGTTCGAGGCGGACACGGCCGAGGTCAAGCTGCTGGCCGAAGCGCTGGACGAATTCGGCGCGCTGTACACGACGCACCTGCGTTCGGAATTCGCGGCCATCCTGGAAGCCATGCAGGAAGCTTTCGACATCGCGCTGCACGCCCGCGTGCCGGTGGTGGTGTCGCACCTGAAATGCGCCGGGGCCGGCAACTGGGGCCGCACAAAGGAAGTCCTGTTCAAGCTGGAAAGCGCGGGCCGCCTGCAGCATGTCGGCTGCGACTGCTACCCCTACTCCGCCAGCTCGTCCACGCTGGATCTGAAGCAGGTGACCGACGAGTTCGACATCGACATCACCTGGTCGGTGCCGCACCCGGAGCAGGCGCGCCGAAAACTGGCCGACATCGCCGCGGACTGGGGCGTCACCTTGATGGAAGCGGCCACGCGCCTGCAGCCCGCCGGCGCGGTTTATCACAACATGCACGAGGATGACGTGCGCCGCGTGCTGTCGCACCGGCTCACCATGGTGGGCTCCGACGGCCTGCCGAACGATCCCATGCCGCATCCGCGGCTGTGGGGCGCCTTTCCGCGCGTGCTGGGCCACTACAGCCGGGACGTGGGCCTGTTCCCGCTGGCGCAGGCCGTGCACAAGATGACCGGCCTGTCGGCCGCCAGGTTCGGGCTGGCCGAACGCGGCCTGGTGCGCGAGGGCTATCACGCGGATCTGGTGCTGTTCAACCCCGAGACCATCATCGACCGCGCCACCTTTGCCGCCCCGGTTCAGACCGCGGCGGGCATCGAAGCGGTCTGGGTGAACGGCGCCCTGTCCTACCGCCATGGCCAACCCACCGGCGATCGCGCCGGCCGCTGGTTGCCGCGCAACGGCGACCTGCGGAATTCCTTCGCCCAGGTGCCGGGCGCCTAGCCGCCTGCCCCCTTCCGAATCACACCCGCCGAATCAAAGGAACATCCCATGAGCACTACCCCCACTCCCGACCAGAATGGCATCACCCGCTACGGCGTCGCCGGCGGCACCGGCCAGGGCGGCTCGCACATGCCGTTCGCCCGCGCGGTCGCAGCCGACGGCTGGCTGCACGTATCCGGCCAGGTGCCGATGGACAACGGCGAGGTGGTCGAGGGCGGCATCGTGACCCAAAGCCACAAGGCCATCCAGCAGTTGCTCGGCATCCTGAAGGAAGCCGGCTACGGCCCCGAACATGTGGTGCGCTGCGGCGTGTGGCTGGACGATGCGCGCGACTTCGCCTCGTTCAACAAGGTGTTCAAGGAGTACTTCGGCGAGAACCCGCCGGCGCGCGCCTGCGTGCAGTCCAGCCTGGTGGTCGACGCCAAGGTGGAAGTGGACTGCATCGCATACAAGCGGCCTTGAGGCCGCGTCGCGGGCGCCCCCGCGCAAAGCAAAAAGGCCCGGCTGCGCGCCGGGCCTCTCGAAGGGCGACGAACGCCTTCGGAACCGCTACATCTTCACCACGTCCACGCCCTTGGGCGCGGTGAACTGGAATTCCTTGGCCGGCAGCGACGGATTGGCCTGGATGGACGACAGGTCGACACGGGTGGTCTGGCCGAACGAATCCAGCAGTTCCACGCGCACCGGCAGGTTGTCCTTCATGCCGATGTCGACGCGCGAGAAGCCCGCGTCGGCCGTCCGCGGCTTGGCGCGCAGCCATTCCACGCCATCCTTCGCCGGCAGCGCCGACACATCGAAGGACTGCTCCAGCGAACCCGAACCGAAAAGGATCGCGGCCGGCGACGTGCCGATCGCGGCGTCGACCTTGCGTTCGGTCACCTGGGCCAGGTCGGGGTCGAACTGGAACACCTGGCGGCCGTCGGAAATGACCAGCTGCTCATAGGGCTTTTGCACCGCCCATTTGAACTTGCCGGGGCGCTGGAAGGAGAACACGCCGGTCTGGGCGGGCTGCGTGCGGCCCTGGTCGTTCACGGTGTATTGCGAGAACGAGCCGGTGGCCGCGGTGACTGTCGCCACGAAGGCGCGCAATTGCTCCTGCGCGCTGGCGGCGAACGCCAGGGCCGGAGACAGGCTGAGGGCCGCGATGGCGGCCAGGCGGCGAAACGATTTCATCATGCTTCCTCTCGGGCTGCAGCCGCTGCGGGGACCAGGATCTCGCGGTTGCCATTGGACTGCATTGCCGACACCATGCCCGACTGCTCCATCTGTTCCAGTAAGCGCGCCGCCCGGTTGTAACCGATGCGCAGGTGACGCTGCACCAGCGAGATGGAAGCGCGGCGATGCTTGAGCACCACTTCGCAGGCCTGGTCGTACATCGGGTCCGACTCGGCGTCGCCCCCGATACCGGTGACGCTGCTGGCGCCCTCGCCGCCGTCGCCTTCCAGCCCGCCTTCCAGCAGGCCTTCGATGTAGTTCGGCTCGCCCTGCGCCTTCAGGCTTTCCACCACGCGATGGACTTCGTCGTCGCTGCAGAAGGCGCCGTGCACGCGAACCGGCAGGCCGGTGCCGGGCGGCATGTAGAGCATGTCGCCCTGGCCCAGCAGGGTTTCCGCGCCCATCTGGTCGAGAATGGTGCGTGAATCGATCTTGGACGACACCTGGAACGCGATACGCGTCGGGATGTTGGCCTTGATCAGGCCGGTGATCACGTCCACGCTGGGGCGCTGCGTGGCCAGGATCAGGTGGATGCCGGCGGCGCGCGCCTTCTGCGCCAGGCGGGCGATCAGTTCTTCGATCTTCTTGCCCACCACCATCATCAGGTCGGCGAGTTCGTCGATGACCACCACGATGGTGGGCAGCGGCGCCAGGGGCTCGGGCTGGTCGGGCGTCAGCGAGAACGGATTCGGGATCGGTTCTTCGCGTTTGATCGCATCGCGGATCTTGGTGTTGTAGCCCGCCAGGTTGCGCACGCCCATCTTGCTCATCAGGCGGTAGCGCTTTTCCATTTCTCCGACGCACCAGTTCAGCGCGTTGGCGGCGTGGCGCATATCGGTGACGACCGGCGCCAAGAGGTGCGGGATGCCTTCGTAGACGCTCATTTCGAGCATCTTCGGGTCGATCAGGATCAGGCGCGTGTGCGAGGCGTCGGCCTTGTACAGCAAGGACAGGATCATGGCGTTGATCCCCACGGACTTGCCCGAGCCGGTCGTGCCGGCCACCAGCAGGTGGGGCATCTTGGCCAGGTCGGCCACCACCGGGTTGCCGGCGATGTCCTTGCCCAATGCCATCGTCACGACCGAATGGCTGGCGTGGTAGGTCTGCGAGCCCAGGATCTCGGACAGGCGCACCATCTGGCGGCGCGGATTGGGCAGTTCCAGGCCCATCAGGTTCTTGCCGGGTATGGTTTCCACGACCCGGATGCTGACCAGGCTGAGCGCGCGCGCCAGGTCCTTGGCCAGATTGACGATCTGGCTGCCCTTCACGCCGGTGGCGGGCTCGATCTCGTAGCGGGTGATGACCGGGCCGGCCTGCGCCGCCACCACGGTGACGGAAACGCCGAAGTCGGCCAGTTTCTTTTCAATCAGGCGCGAGGTGAACTCGATGGTCTCGGCCGACACGGTTTCCTGGTTGTTCTGCGGGGGGTCGAGCAGGCTGATGGCCGGCAGGTCGCCCTCGGCACCGCCCGAGGGCGCGAAGAACAGCGACTGCTGCTTTTCCTTTTCCACGCGCTCGGACTTGGGCACGACAGTGATGGCCGGCTCGATGCGGACCGGCTGCTCGTGCACCAGCTTTTCCTGCTTGGCCACGACCTGCTCGGTGCGCACGGCCTTGGCGACCTCGCCGACCTTGCGGTCCTCGCGGGCGGCGTAGGAGTCGCGCACGCGGCGCACCATGCCTTCCAGCCAGGACCCCACCCGTTCGGCGACTGAGAGCCACGAGAACGAGAAGAACAGGCTCAGGCCGATGGCCAGCATGACCAGGAAGGCCAGCGTGCTGCCGGTAAAGCCGATGCTGTTGCCGATCAGGTCGGCCAGCGTCTGGCCGATGACCCCGCCCGCGCCGCTGGCGGTTTCCGAGGCGCCGGGCAGATGCGTGCCCCGGCTGGCCAGGCGCAGGGCTTCCATGCCCAGCGAGCCGACCATCAGCAGAAAGAAGCCAATGCCTTCTTCCCAGTGGACGCGCGGCAACACTTCCGGTTGCTTACTATTTGTAACACGAAGCTGCGCCGCCAGGCGCCGGTAGCCGGCCCGGACGCGGTGCAGCAGCAGGATGACCCACCACCAGGCCGAAAAACCGAACAGATAGAGGAGGATATCCGCCAGATAGGCGCCCAGCCTGCCCCCGTGGTTGTGCACCACATCCCCGGGAACGGAGTGGGACCAGCCCGGGTCGGACGCGTTCCAGGTGGCCAGCACAAGCGTGAGCCAGGCAGCCAGGGCGGCAAAGAGGATCCAGCGGGCTTCGCGCAGCAACGCGGAAATGCGCGTTTGTAGCGGCGAAGGGCCGTTGCGGGTGTTGCGCGAGGCGCGCGGAGAAGCAGTCGAGATACGCGGCATGCGGCTCATTATAATTGGGCGTTAACCTAAAGATACCCGCCCATGTCCACGCCTACGCACGCTAAAGTTTTGATACTCGGTTCCGGCCCCGCCGGTTACACGGCGGCCGTCTATGCGGCACGCGCCAATCTGAGCCCTGTTCTTGTTACAGGTCTGGCCCAAGGCGGCCAGCTCATGACCACCACGGATGTCGACAATTGGCCGGCGGACGCGGATGGCGTGCAGGGCCCGGACCTGATGCAGCGCTTCCAGAAGCACGCCGAACGCTTCAACACCGAGATGCTGTTCGACCACATCGCCAGCGTCGATCTGTCCAAGCGTCCCTTCACCCTCACGGGCGACACCGGCAAGATCTACACCTGCGACGCCCTGATCATCGCCACCGGCGCTTCGGCCAAGTACCTGGGCCTGCCGTCCGAACAGGCCTTCATGGGCCGCGGCGTGTCCGGCTGCGCCACCTGCGACGGCTTCTTCTACCGCAACCAGGACGTGGTCGTGGTGGGCGGCGGCAACACCGCCGTCGAAGAAGCGCTGTACCTGTCCAACATCTGCCGCAAGGTCACCCTGATCCACCGCCGCGACAAGTTCCGCGCCGAACCCATCCTGGTCGACAAGCTCAAGAGCAAGGTGGAAACCGGCAACATGGAACTAAAGCTGTTCCACACCCTGGAAGAAGTGCTGGGCGACGACAGCGGTGTTACAGGCGTGCGCGTACGCCACGTGGACACCGGCGCCACCGAAGACATGGCCGTCACCGGCGCGTTCATCGCCATCGGCCACCAGCCCAACACGGAAATCTTCCAGGGCCAGCTCGACATGAAGGACGGCTACATCGTCACCAAGAGCGGCCTGTCGGGCATGGCCACCATGACCTCGGTGCCCGGCGTATTCGCCGCCGGCGACGTGCAGGACCACGTCTATCGCCAGGCCATCACCAGCGCCGGCACGGGCTGCATGGCCGCCCTGGACGCACAACGGTGGCTGGAGAATGCGGGGCAGTAAGGTCGGCCTGGCCGACCTGAAACGCCTGAAGAAAGACCTTCAGGCCGAACGCGAACGCACCGCCCTCGCCCAGCGGGTGGCGGTGCTGAAAAAGCCCGAGTCCGCCCCCGTGGACGACATGGCGGCGTTCAAGCGCACGATGAAGTCGGTCACGCCGATCAAGCATGACGCCCGCGTCGAGCACAAGCCCGCGGCGGAACCCGCCCCCGCGCTGCGCCGCGCCAACGCGCTGGGCGAAACGCCCAACCGCGCCGATGCCGGCGTCTCCGACGGCGGCGAGATCACGCATCTGCTATCCGAAGCCGGCACGGCGTTCGTGCGCAGCGACGCCGCGCCCGATACCGCGCGCAACCTGCGCCGCGGCCAATGGCGCACGGGCGCCGAACTCGACCTGCACGGCCTGCGTGTCGAGCAGGCGCGCCATGCCCTGCTGTCGTTCCTGGACGAATGCCAGGAACATGGCATCCGCTGTGTGCGCATCGTGCACGGCAAGGGCTATAACTCGCAAGGCCTGGAACCGGTCCTGAAAGACAAGGCGCGCACCTGGCTGGTGCAGAAGGCCGAAGTGCTGGCGTTTTCCGAGGCCCCTGAACGCGAAGGCGGCGCGGGCGCCCTGCTGGTGCTGCTGCGGCAATCGGAAGGACCCCGCAAATGAAATGGCTGTACCTGGGCGTGGCGATCGTCGCCGAGATCTTCGCCACCAGCGCGCTGAAGGGGTCCGAGGGCTTTACCCGCCTGATGCCGTCCGTCGTCACGGTGGTCGGCTACCTGATCTCGTTTTATTTCCTGTCCCTGACCCTGCGCGAGATTCCGGTGGGCATCGCCTACGCGATCTGGTCGGGCGTGGGCATCGTGCTGATCTCCATCGTGGGCGCGGTGCTGTTCAAGCAGCACCTGGACACGCCGGCGCTCATCGGCATCGGGCTCATCATCGCCGGCGTGGTGGTGATGAACGTCTTTTCCAAATCCGTCTCGCATTGACAGTCCGCGCCTCGGTCTACGCGCATCGGGTCCTGCGCCGCTGGCTGGCGGCCTGCCTGTGCCTGGGCTGCCTGCTGGCGGGCAGCGCGCTGGCACAGGACTTCGACCGCGCCGCGGAACTCAAGCGCTACCGGTCCTGGCTGCAGGACTTCGGCCAGGACCTGTACCGGTTGTCCGCTGCCCGCGGCCCGATCAGCGATGCACAACTGGACGCCATGTTCGAGCGTACGGTGGTGCCCGGCTCGCGCGCGGCGGGGTTCATCCGGACCACCTTCGCGCAGCGCGGCAGCGACGGCGCCTATTTTCCGCGGCACGGCCCGCGCCCGGTGTTCATGGGCGTGCTGGATAGCGGCATCCCCGCCGGCCAGGGCGGCATCTACCCCGAGACGGAAGCCGGCCTGAAGGGGGCGGAACTGACCGTCTGGTACCTGCACGTGGACGTGGGCGACATGACCAACACCTACCTGCTGTCGCCCGAGAACTTCACGCCCTACCGGCTTCCCCCCGCCGGCAAGCTTGAACGCAAGGCCTATCCCTTCCTGCTGATGGAATCGCGCGACGGCGCCCTGCGCCTGGGCGGCGTCAGCAGCGAACTCTGGGGCCTGATCGTCTACCTGCACAATGCCGCGCACTGATTCCACCTTGCGCCTGCTGGCTCTGGCGGCCCTGTCCGCGGCCCCGGGGCTGGCCTGCGCGCTGTGCCAGCCTCTGGCCGCATCCGCCCAACGGGAGACGCTGGTGGCAGACGTCCGCGTGGACGAAACGAACACGCTGCTGGGCGTGGACGGTACGCGGATCAGGTCCTGGCTGCCTCAGGTAAGCGTGGAAACCGGCGCGCGCGCGGTGCCCTTCATCTGGGCCGAACACGTGGACTGGCGGGTCTATGCGGCCCCGCCCGACGCGCGTATCGGCGTCACGCTGCTGCGCTTCGAGCGCGGCGCCGGCGGCGGCAGGCATCTTTGCGGCATTGCCCAATACAGCCCGGCTGTCGTGAGCGAATTGCGGGCATCGCCGGACGCCGCCCTGCCGCCGCCCGACGCCGAGACCCGCTTCTACTACGACGACGCGGACCGCTTGACGGGCTATGCGCTGCGATCGCGCGCCTGGAACGGCAGGCCGAATCCCGACGTCCGCCATTGCCTGCGCTACGACGAACACGGCTGGTTGTCCGAGCTTGGCGCGGGCGACTGCGGCGGCACGCCCGCGCCTCAGGTCCGCTACGTGCATGATGCGGGGGGCCGGCTGTTGCGAACCATCACCTATGGGCTCGGCCGGGAACAGGCGATCGAGGTGGTCGTCCACGACAGCCTGGGCAAGCCCGCGCAGCGCTACCAGCGGCTGCAGCGCGAGGACGCCGACGGCAGGCCGGTAACGGCCTTGCCCTACCGCATCGTGCCGACGGATCATCCCGTGCTCGTGCTGTCCGGACCGGACTGGAAGGCGCCGTCGCTGGATTCCTATCACTACGACTGGGCCATCGTGCAGCCCAAGGGCGGCAGCGGCGTCTACGACGCGAAACGCGATCCGTCGTCCGTGCTGGCCAAAGGCAATAGCGGCAACGGCGGCCAGTTCGCCCTGAGCGTTGCGCAACGCAAGCGCGTCTGGGACGCGGCGGGCCGCGCGCCCGGCGGGGTGCAGTGGCTGTGGGCGCCGGGGCAGATCCTTACGCTGCTGCGGGCCATGCCCGACCCGGCATGGGCCGCCTGCGCCGATCCGGCCAACCGCGCCGCCAGCGCCTGCCCCGTTCCTTAAGTGTTTTCAGCCTGCGGGTTGCGCGCCGCGGGATTGCGCAGATAATCCACCAGCGCCAGCGTGGCCCGGTCGGGCGGCGGCGTCAACAAAGACACCACCACGATCGTCAGGAAGGCCACCGGCGCGCCGAAGATGCCCGCCGCGATAGGCTGGATGCCCCACCACAGATCCACGGGCTGGGTGCGGGAGATTCCCAGCACCGATTCTCGCAGCCAGGGATGCGTGTGCGTCATGTACGCGAAGGTCACGGCCAGCCCCGCCGCCATCCCCAGCGTTGCGCCCCATTTGTTGGCACGCCGCCAGAACACGCCCATGACCAGCGCGGGGAAAAAGGACGAGGCGGCAAACGAAAATGCGGCCGACACCATGAACAGGATGTCCGCGGGCTTACGCGCCGCCACCCAGGCCGCGCCGAACGCCACCACCAGCAGCAGGATCTTGGACACCATCACCCGGCGCGCGGCCGACATGCGCGGCGACACCATCCGGTACCACATGTCGTGCGACAGGGAATTGGACAGGGTCAGCAGCAGGCCGTCGGCGGTCGACAAGGCGGCCGCCAGCCCCCCCGCCGCCACCAGCCCGGAAATCACGTAGGGAAGCCCACCGATCTCGGGCATGGCCAGCACCACCACGTCCGCCCCCATGCTGATTTCGCTCAGTTGCACGACGCCGTCGCGGTTGATGTCGGTGACGTCCAGCAGATTGGTGTCGACGGCGCTCCAGGCATGCACCCAATTTGGCAGGCTGAGAAAATTCGAACCCACCACCTGGGTGTAGACCTCGTACTTCACCAGCAGCGCGAGCGCGGGCGCCATGAAGTACAGCAACAGGATGAACAGCAGCGACCAGCACACCGACTTGCGCGCCTCGATCACGGAGGGCGTGGTGTATGAGCGCATCAGGATATGCGGCATGCCCGCGGTGCCCAGCATCAGGCACAGCACCAGCGCCAGAAAATTGACGCGCATGTTGCGCCGTTCTTCCGGGTCTTTCGCCGGGAAAGGTTCCGCATGCGGGGTGGGCGGAGCCGCCCTGGCCTCGAAGGTCGCCTTGGACTGCGACCAGGCGACACGCGCGTCCTCTACCGTGGGCGGATAGCTGGCCAGTTCCCGTTCGGCCGAGCGGATATCGACCATGGGCGCCTCGCTGGCGTTCAACTGGGCCAGGCGGCTGCGCAGCTTGTCCTTTTCCAGCGCCCAGGATTCGGGCAGCGCCTCCACGCGGCGCGCCATTTCGTCGGCGTGTTGCTGCCAGAGACGGCGTACTTCGATCTCGGAAGGATCGTTTTGCAGGTAGACCTCTTTCTCGGTCACCTGTTGCAGCACCGCGCCCGCCGAAAGCTGCGGCAGGGGCATGTTGGTGTGCTTGATCGACAGCCAGACCACCGGCACCAGGTAGGCGATGACCAGAATGATGTACTGCCCCACCTGCGTCCAGGTGACCGCGCGCATGCCGCCCAGGAAGGAGCACACCAGCATGCCGCCCAGCGCCACGAAAATGCCCAGTTCGAACGAGATGCCCGTCATGCGCGTGGTGATGATGCCCACGCCATAAATCTGTGCGACCAGATAGGTGAACGAACAGAGGATGGCGCAGGCCACGCCGGCCAGACGCGGCAGATTGCCGCCATAGCGCGCGCCCATGAAATCGGGGATGGTGTATTGGCCGAAGCGGCGCAGATACGGGGCCAGCAACATCGCCACCAGCACATAGCCGCCGGTCCAGCCCATGATGTAGGCCAGCCCCCCGTACCCGGTCAGGTAGAGCGTGCCGGCCACGCCGATGAAGGACGCCACCGACATCCAGTCGGCGGCCGTCGCCATGCCGTTGTAGATGGCGGGCACCCGCCGGCCGGCCACGTAGTACTCGACCTGATCGGAGGTGCGGCAGACGATGCCGATGCCCGCATACAGGCTGACGGTGACCAGCAGGAACACATAGCCGATCCAGTTGCGCGGCATGCCCAGGATCTCGGCCAGCGCCATCAGCAGGATCATCAGCGCGAAGCCGGCCGTGTACAGCACATAGATGCGCCGCAGCCGGATCCTGAATTGCTGGGGGGTGTCTCCGCTGAAAAACGGCATCAGCGCTGCTCCCCGGTTTCTTCGGCGCGCTCGTCGGCGCGATTCATGACCCGGGCGTAGACGGCGATGATGATCAGGTACGCCAGCGGGGCGCCATAGGCGGCCATCCAGAAGGCAAATGGCCAGCCGATGAAATCGAAGCTCAGGCTGCGCGCGAAAAAGGACGGCGCGAACGTCAGCGCCGCCCAGACGGCAAGCAGAAGCACGATCAGCCGCAGGTTGCGGCGCCAGTAGGGCGTGGGGGATGTCTGGGAAGGAGTGAGGCGCGATTCCGGCATAGCTAGGATGAGCAGGACTCCTACCTGAATATCGCTAAACGCCGCGCTTGAAAAGCCGTACAGCGTGAAATTCCGGCTTTTTATGCGACAACGGCTGGCACTGCTTGGTGCCAGCCGTCGTGCGTTTGCTTTTTTTGAGTACTGCTTTACTTTTTTTATGTACCGGTGCCGCCGGTATTTGCCCATGCAGGGCTTTGTCTCCTCACCTGCATGGGAAGAGATTCTGCACCAGATGCGGGAATGCCACACTAGGGGAATGCCCTAAGACGGAGCATTCATTTACATATTCCCTGCACCATATAAGTGCATTTCGATGCAGCCGTACTAAATATTGGGATTTTTCGGGCTGAACAGCGGCCGAACGGCCTAAATCTTGAGTCCCGCTCAGTTAATCAACATGAGGGATGGCCATCCCCGGGCATCACGCCCGTTTCCCCCCGGCCGTCATGCCCGAATCCGGGCACGGGACCGCGCCCTCCCCCTGCGGCCCCTCTTTACGCCTTGTTTACACCCCCGCCTGCAAGCTATATCCCGTTTTTACCCCCCGATCCGTAACCTGCCCCGTGTCCTGATTGGTCACCTCGCCTGCCCGGTGCGCATCCGCTTTCGCCGCGCAGGCCAGTCGTTCGAAGGGAGCCGAGCTCCCGGGAGGAAAAACGTGGATGTCATCTATATCGCCATCTTCGCCGTCATGGCCGGGCTGACCTTCGCCCTGCTCCGATTCTGCGAAGCCTTGTCCGTGGGAGAGCAACCATGAGCTGGCTCTACTGGCTGAGCGGCCTGACGGCCGCCTTGCTGTTCGTCTACCTGCTGGTGGCGCTGTTCAAACCGGAGAAGTTCTGATGACCGCCGAATTCTTCGGGCTGCTGGGTCTGTACCTGGCGGTCCTGCTTGCGATCGCGCCCTTCCTTGGGCGCTACATCCGCATCGCCATGGAAAACGGGCATTCCCGGCTGACCGCCTGGGGCCGCCCCATAGAGCGTGGCATCTACCGTCTGGCGGGTATCGCCCCCCAGACCGAGATGGGCTGGAAGCGTTATGCCCTGGCCGTGCTGGCCTTCAACATCATCGGCATCGTTGCGGTCTACGCCCTGCAGCGCATGCAGGGCCTGCTGCCCCTGAACCCCGCCGGCATGGGCGCGGTGTCGCCGGACTCCGCCCTGAACACGGCCATCAGTTTCGTCGCCAATACCAACTGGCAGGGCTATGGCGGCGAGTCGACGATGAGCTACCTGACGCAGATGCTGGCGCTGACGGTGCAGAACTTCGTCTCGGCCGCCACCGGCATCGCCGTGCTGTTCGCGCTGATCCGCGGGCTGGCCAGGCATTGCTCGGCCACCGTGGGCAACTTCTGGGCCGATATGGTCCGCTGCACGCTCTATGTGCTGCTGCCGCTGTCCCTGGTGCTGGCGTTGGCGCTGGTCAGTCAGGGCGTGATCCAGAACTTCAGCCCGTACCAGGAAGTTCAGACGGTCGAAGCCGTGCATTACGACCAGCCCGGCCTGGACGCACAGGGCCAGCCGGCGCTGGACGCCGAAGGCCGCGCGCTCACGGACTCCGCCGTCACCCGCACGCAGACCCTGGCCATGGGGCCGGTGGCCTCCCAGGAAGCCATCAAGCTGCTGGGCACGAATGGCGGCGGCTTCTTCAACGCCAATTCGGCGCATCCGTTCGAAAATCCCACGCCGCTGGCGAACTTCCTGCAGATGCTGGCCATCCTGGCGATCCCCGCCGCGCTGTGTTTCTCGTTCGGCGAGATGGTGGGCAGCCGGCGCCAGGGCATGGCGATCCTGGCGGCGATGACGGTGCTGTTCGCCGTGTTCGCGCTGAGCACCGCCTACTTCGAGCAGCAGCCCAATCCCATGGCGGCGCAGGCCGGGGCCGACAGCGCGCTCGGCGCCTCCTCGCCCGGCGGCAACCTGGAAGGCAAGGAAACCCGCTTCGGCATCGCCGCCACCTCGCTGTACGCCACCGTCACCACGGCGGCGTCCTGCGGCGCGGTCAACGGCATGCACGACTCGCTGACCGCGATGGGCGGGCTGTCGCCGATGCTGCTGATGCAACTGGGCGAGGTCGTCTACGGCGGCGTCGGTTCGGGGCTCTACGGCATGCTGGCCTTCGCGATCCTGGGCGTCTTCATCGCCGGCCTGATGATCGGCCGCACGCCGGAATATCTGGGCAAGAAGATCGAAGCCCACGACATGAAGATGGTGTCCATCGTCATTCTCGCCACGCCCTTGCTGGTGCTGGGCGGCACTGCCCTGGCGGTGTCCCTGTCCGCCGGCCAGGCAGGCGTGCTGAACCCGGGCATCCATGGCTACTCGGAGATCCTGTACGCCCTGTCTTCGGCCGCCAACAACAACGGCAGCGCCTTTGCCGGGCTGTCGGCGAACACGCCCTTCTACAACGTTCTGCTGGGCATCGCGATGTGGTTCGGCCGATTCGCCGTGATCATCGCGGTGCTGGCCATGGCCGGCTCGCTGGCGGCCAAGCGCCGGCTTCCCGCCGGCCCGGGCAGCATGCCCACCACGGGCCCCCTCTTCGTGGTGCTGCTGATCGGCGCCGTGCTGCTGGTGGGCGCCCTGACATATGTGCCCGCGCTGGCCTTGGGCCCGGTCGCGGAACACCTGCAACCCTGATGCAACAGGCTAGGAAAGAAAATGGCCAAGATTGAAATGCCAACTACCGGCGCCGGCGGCGGCGCCGCTCCCGCGGCTTCGGCCGGCACGCATGAACGTCCATTCGGCATGTGGTCGCGCTCGCTGGTCGGGCCGGCCCTGCTGGACAGCCTGCGCAAGCTGTCGCCCGGCGCACAGCTCAAGAACCCGGTGATGTTCGTGGTCTACGTGGGCAGCATCCTCACCACGGCGCTATGGGTCATGGCGCTACGCGGACAGGCCGAAGCCCCCGCGGGCTTCATCCTGGCGATCAGCGTGTGGCTGTGGTTCACCGTGCTGTTCGCCAACTTCGCCGAAGCCCTGGCCGAAGGCCGCGGCAAACAGCAGGCGGCGACCCTGCGCGGCCTGCGCACCACCATCGATGCCCGTCTGCTCAAGGGCTTTCGCGACGCCGACGCCCGCGACGCGCAACCCGGACAATGGCGCGGCCAGGCCGTCAGCCAGCCGTCCGGCCTGCTGCGCCGCGACGACGTCGTGCTGATCGAAGCGGGGGAAACCATCCCCGGCGACGGCCAGGTCATCGCCGGCGTGGCGTCGGTGGACGAAAGCGCCATCACGGGCGAATCCGCGCCCGTCATCCGCGAATCCGGCGGCGATTTCTCGTCGGTAACGGGCGGCACGCGGGTGCTGTCGGACTGGATCTTCGTGCGGATCGCGGCCGACCCCGGCGAGAGCTTCCTGGACCGCATGATCGCCATGGTCGAAGGCGCCAAGCGTCAGAAGACGCCCAACGAACTGGCGTTGACCATCCTGCTCGTGGGGCTGACGGTGGTGTTCCTGCTGGTCGTCGTCACCCTGATGCCGTTCTCGATCTATGCGGTGTCGGCGGCGGGCGGCGGCGCGGCCGTCACGGTGACGGTGCTGGTGGCGCTGCTGGTCTGCCTGATTCCCACCACCATCGGCGGCCTGCTGTCGGCCATCGGCGTGGCGGGCATGAGCCGCATGATGAGCGCCAACGTCATCGCCACCTCGGGCCGCGCGGTCGAAGCCGCGGGCGATGTCGATGTGCTGCTGCTGGACAAGACGGGCACCATCACCTTCGGCAACCGCCAGGCCTCCACCTTCCTGCCCGCGCCGGCCGTGTCCCCGCGTGAATTGGCCGAGGCCGCGCGCCTGGCCTCGCTGGCCGACGAGACGCCGGAAGGACGCAGCATCGTGGCGCTGGCGGACAAGGCCATGCATGCGCCCGCCGCCCGCCTGGCCGGCGCCGAATTCGTACCGTTCACGGCGCAGTCGCGCATGAGCGGCGTGAACCTTGGCGAGCGCATGATCCGCAAGGGCGCGGTCGACGCCATCCAGTCCTGGCTGGCCACGCAGCACGCCACCGTACCCGAACAGGCGCTGCGCCTGGCCGAAGACGTGGCGCGGCGCGGCAGCACGCCCCTGATGGTCAGCGACGGCAACCGCGCGCTGGGCGTGGTCGAACTGAAGGACATCGTCAAGCCAGGCATCCAGTCGCGCTTTGCCGAGCTGCGCCGCATGGGCATCAAGACCGTGATGATCACGGGCGACAACAAGCTCACCGCCGCCTCCATCGCCGCCGAAGCCGGGGTCGACGACTTCCTGGCCGAAGCCACCCCGGAAGCCAAGCTCAAGCTCATCCGCGCCTACCAGGCGGAGGGCCGGCTGGTGGCGATGACGGGCGACGGCACCAACGACGCGCCCGCGCTGGCGCAGGCCGACGTGGCCGTGGCGATGAATTCGGGCACCCAGGCCGCCAAGGAGGCGGGCAACATGGTGGACCTGGATTCCAATCCCACCAAGCTGATCGAGATCGTCGAGATCGGCAAGCAGATGCTGATGACGCGCGGCGCGCTGACCACGTTCAGCGTGGCCAACGACGTGGCCAAGTACTTCGCCATCATTCCGGCCGCCTTCGCCACGGTCTATCCGCAGCTAGACGTGCTGAACGTGATGGGCCTGACGACACCGGCCTCGGCCATCCTGTCGGCCGTGATCTTCAACGCGCTGATCATCGTGGTGCTGATCCCGCTGGCCTTGAGGGGCGTGCGCTACCGCCCGCTCGGCGCCTCGGTGCTGCTGCGCCGCAACCTGCTCATCTATGGCCTGGGTGGCCTGCTGGTGCCCTTTGCCGGCATCAAGCTCGTCGACATGGTCCTGGCCGCCTTGGGCTGGGTCTAGGCCCGGTCCTTACTGAAAGGAATTCATCATGAAACCCGCTTCCCCCCTGCCGCGCCAAGGCGGCATCCTGCGCCCCGCGCTGGTCGTCTTCGGCGCCCTGTCGCTGGTGACCGGTCTGGCCTATCCCTTCCTGACCAGCGGCCTGGCCGCCGCCGTGTTTCCCCACGAGGCCGCCGGTTCGCTGATCAAGCAGGACGATAAGGTCGTCGGCTCGGCGTGGATCGGCCAGTCGTTCACGGCGCCGCGATATTTCTGGGGCCGGCCGTCGGCCACCGCGCCCATGCCGTACAACGCGGCGGCGTCGGGCGGCTCGAACCTCGGCCCGCGCAATCCGGCGCTGGCCGAGGCCATCCAGGCGCGCATCGCCGCCCTGAAGGCGGCCGATCCGGACAACTCCGCCGCCGTGCCGGTGGACCTGGTCACCGCGTCCGGCAGCGGACTGGATCCCCACATCAGCCCCGCGGCCGCGGCCTACCAGGCAGCGCGCGTGGCGCGCGCCCGCGGCCTGCCTCGCGCCCAGGTCGACGCCCTGATCCTGGCCCACACCGACAGGCCCCTGCTGGCCGTGCTGGGAGATCCGGGCGTCAACGTGCTGGAGCTGAATCTGGCGCTGGACAAGCTGGGCGCGGCGCGCTGATGGCGCGGCGTATAGTGTTGCCAGCCGTTCCCTCCCTCCTCTTGCGCGTTCATGGCTGACATTGCTGGCGAGCGTCCCGATCCCGACGCGCTCTTGAAAACCCTGGACGACGCCGCCCGCCTGGCGGTGCGCGGCAAGCTGCGCGTGTACTTCGGGTCTTCAGCCGGGGTCGGCAAGACCTACGCCATGCTGGTGGCGGCCCGCGCGCAAGCCGCGCAGGGCATCGACGTGCTGGCAGGCATCGTCGAAACCCACGGCCGCCGCGAAACCGCGGCGCTGCTCGAAGGACTGGCCGTCCTGCCGCTCAAGGATGTCGCCTATCGCGGCCATGCGCTGAAGGAATTCGACCTGGACGGCGCCCTGCTGCGGCGGCCGGGCCTGGTCCTGGTGGACGAGCTGGCCCATTCCAACGCGCCGGGCTCGCGCCACGCCAAGCGCTGGCAGGATATCCAGGAACTGCTGGCGGCCGGCATCGATGTCTGGACCACACTGAACGTGCAGCACCTGGACAGCCTGAACGAGGCGGTCGGCAGCATCACGGGGGTGCGTGTCTGGGAAACGGTGCCGGACGAGGTCTTCGACGCGGCCGACGAGGTCATGCTCGTCGACCTTTCCGCCGACGAGCTGCTGCGCCGCCTGAAGGAAGGCAAGGTCTATCTGCCCGAGCAGGCCCGCCACGCCACGCAGAATTTCTTTCGCAAGGGAAATCTGATCGCGCTGCGCGAATTGGCGCTGCGCCGCACCGCCGACCACGTGGACGACGACGTCCAGGCCTATCGCCGCGACCGCGCCATCGAATCCGTATGGCGCACGCGCGAGGCCATCGTCGCCTGCATCGGCCCCGGCGTCGACGCCGAATACGTCATCCGCAGCGCCCACCGGCTGAGCCAGCAGCTTGATTGCGATCTGCACGTCGTCACCATCGACACGCCGCGCGCGGCCCCGCCGCCGCCCGCCGAACAGGACCGCCTGCAGCACAGCCTGGCGCTGGCCGATTCACTGGGCGCCCGCACCGAAACGCTTGCTGGCGGCGACATGGTCGACGCGGTGGTGCGCTATGTGCGCCGCCACAACATCACCAAGGCGGTCGTGGGCCGCACGCGCGCCGGCGGCCTGCAGCGCCTGCGGCTGTCGCTTTCGGCCTTGCTGAACGCCGTCATGGCGCCGGGCTGGCTGTGGCGCCGCCATAGCTTTGCCGACATGCTGGCCGCGGGCTGCCCCGAAATCGACATCATCCGTCTGGGCGCGCCGGCGCTGCCCGCCCAGGCGGCGCCCGGACGCAATCCGCTCACCCTGGGCCGCCGCGCCCGCCAGGCCGCCGACGAACGCCCCGCGCCGCCCCTGGCCGGCTATGCCTGGGCCCTGTGCTATTGCGCTACCGCCACGGCGCTGTCCACGCTCGCCTTCCCGGCGCTGCATCAGACCAACATCGTCATGCTCTTCCTGCTGGCGGTGGTGGCCGTGGCGCTGCGCCATGGCCGGGGGCCGGCGGCGCTGGCCTCGGTCGTCAGCGTGGGGCTGTTCGATTTCTTCTTTGTCCAGCCGCTGGCGTCGTTCGCCGTGTCCGACGTGCAGTACCTGCTGACCTTCGGCGTGCTGCTGGGCGTGGGCCTGCTGATCGGCCAATTGACGGCCGGACTGCGGCTGCAGGCGCAAGCCTCGGTCAAGCGCGAGGCCGATGCGCGCAGCCTGTACGAATTCGCGCGGGAACTGTCGTCCGCGCTGCTGCCCGAACAGATCGTGGCCCTGGCCGGCTCGTTCGTGCATGCCACCTTCGGCTCGCGCTGCGCGCTCTATATCCTGGGCCTGGACGACCGCCTGAAGCTGGCCTCACCCGCCGCCGACGACATGCCGCCGCTGGAATCCGCGCTGGCCCAATGGGTCTACGACCACGGCCAGCCCGCCGGCGCGGGCACCTCCACCCTCTCCAACAGCGAACTGCTGTACCTGCCACTGAAGGCGCCCATGCGCACGCGCGGCGTGCTGGCGCTGGCGGCGCCGCGCCGCAGCCTGTTCACGCACCCCGATTCGCGCCGCCAGATCGAAGCCTATGCCACCCTCATCGCCATCGCGCTGGAACGCCTGCACTATGTGGAAGTGGCGCAGCAGGCCCTGGTCAGCATGGAATCCGAGAGGCTGCGCAACTCCCTGCTGGCCGCGGTCTCGCACGACCTGCGCACGCCGCTGACCAGCCTGGTCGGCATGACCGACACGCTGATGCGCCAGCAGGCCGCGCTGCCCGCGGACATCCAGGAAACCATCCGCGCCATGCGCGACCAGGCGCAGCGCATGCACGCGCTGGTCGTCAACCTGCTGGACATGGCAAGGCTGCAGAACCGCGACACGCCGCTGCGCCTGGAATGGCAATCCATCGAAGAGCTGGTGGGCGCCTCGCTTGCCGCCATGCGTGAACCGCTGGCCGCGCACCGGGTCACGGTGGCCAGCCTGTCGCGGCTGCCGCTGGTGGAATGCGACGGCGTGCTGATCGAACGCGTGCTGTGCAATCTGCTGGAAAACGCGGCCAAGTACACGCCGGCCGGCAGCACCCTGCACCTGCATGCCGCCGTGCGTGACGACGAGCTGCGCGTCGCGCTCAGCGACAACGGCCCGGGCGTGGCGCCCGGCGCGGAACGACGGATCTTCGAGAAATTCACGCGTGGCGAACGCGAGTCCTCCACGCCCGGCGTCGGCCTGGGGCTCGCGGTGTGCGAAGCCATCATCACGGCCCATCATGGCCGCATCTGGGTCGAGCATGCGCCGGGGCAAGCCTCCGGCGCGCAATTCGTCTTCAGCCTGCCGCTGGGCGCTCCGCCCGCGATCCAACCCGAAACCCCTTGACCGCCCCTCTCACATGTTCGATTACCAGCCTGCCATCCTGATCATCGAAGACGACGCCAACATCCGGCGCTTTGTCCGCCAGGCCCTGGAAAGCGAGGGCTGCGTGGTTCATGAAGCCGACACCGTCAAGCGCGGCCTGATCGAGGCCGGCACCCGGCAGCCCGACGCGATCGTGCTGGACCTGGGCCTGCCCGACGAAGACGGCATGACGCTGATCCGCGAATTGCGCGGCTGGACCGAAGTTCCCGTGCTGGTGCTGTCGGCCCGCAGCGCCGAAGCCGACAAGGTGGCTGCGCTGGACGCCGGGGCCGACGACTACCTGACCAAGCCTTTCGGCGTCAGCGAGCTATTGGCCCGTCTGCGCGTGCTGTTGCGCCGCCATGCCAGGGGCGGCGCGGGCAATGCGGCCGAAATCACATTCGGCGACGTGCGCGTGGACTTTTCAAAGCGGGTCGTCGAACGCAACGGCCAGCACGTGCACCTGACCGCCATGGAATACCGGCTGCTGGCGGCCTTGCTGGCACATCGCGGCAAGGTCATGACGCACCGCGAACTGCTGCGCGAGGTCTGGGGCCCGTCGCACGTCGAAAGCAACCATTACCTGCGGATCTACATGGGCCATCTGCGCCAGAAGCTGGAAGCGGATCCCGCCCAGCCCGTATTCCTGCTGACCGAGATCGGCGTGGGCTACCGCTACGCGGGCTGAAGGCGCCGGCCGAACCCGGCTCACCCGCCGCCATTGATGCGGCCTTTACGCGGAACGCGCGAGTCTTGTCTCGCGCTTTATGCCAATCCTCCTATTGTTGCGGTCCCGTTCAACACCAGGAGCATTCCATGTCCCGCAATACCCTGGCCGCGCTTGCGCTGCTGACTCTGACCGCCACGGTGCAAGCTGCCGACATCCCCGCCGCGTCCGGGACTCCCGCCACGGCATCCGATTACACACTGACGGCCAACGTCACGCTGGCCAGCCAGTACCGCTATCGCGGCCTGATGCAGACCAACAACAAGCCCGCGGTCCAGGGCGGCTTCGACCTGACCCACGCCAGCGGCTTCTATCTGGGTAATTGGAACTCCAGCATAAGCTGGCTGAACGACAGCGACAGCGACGTCTCCGCCCCCGTGGAAATGGACTTCTACGGCGGCTACAAAGGCAATATCGCGGACGGCATGCCGGTGGACCTGGGTGTCCTGCGTTACTACTATCCGGGCGACTATCCGTCCGGCTACACCAGCCCGGACACCACCGAGCTGTACGCCGGCGTCGGCTACGGCCCGGTGATGTTCAAGTATTCCATCGCCATGACCAATCTGTTCGGCTTCGCCGACAGCCGTTACAGCCAGTATTTCGACCTGTCCGGCAATTTCGACACCGGCGTCTGGGGGCTGACCGTCAACGCCCACATCGGCCGCCAGAACGTGCGCAACGTCGACAACGGCTCCTACACCGATTGGAAGGTGGGCCTGACGAAGGACTTCGGCCATGGCCTGGCGATATCCCTGGCCTATCTCGACACCAACGCCGACCGCGCCGTCTACACCAATACGCGCGGCCGCGACATGGGCCGCGCCACCGGCCTGCTGTCCGTGACCAAGACGTTCTGAACACCGGCGGGCGTTGACGCGATTTTTACGCGCCCCGCCCGAATTTATCGGCAGGATTTACAGCGGGATTCCTATAGTGGAATCGTCATCCACCAACCCGATACGCGGATCGCCGCAAGCGGCGTCTTCGTCCCCCCTGCCATGATTCCCCGACTGGATCGCCGCCTCGACCGTACGCCCCAACAGCCTCCTGCCCCGCGCGCGGTGTCCCAAGCGCAAACCGTCGCGCTGACCGTCAGGATAGACACGTTGGACGCCCTGAACGTGCGGCTGGCGCTGCACCGCGAACTGGGCGGCCGCATCGGCGTCTACCTGCTGGCAGTGGACCATGCCCATGCGCGCAGCACGCTGCAGCTTCAATGCGCGCGCGGCGAACTGGACGCGCTGATGCTTGCCGTCATGCGCGGCCTGCCCCGGGCGGAATTCGGCCCGGTGCGCCCCGCCCTTGCCATCACGGAGCGATAAGCCATGGACATGCCGGCCAAGACGGGTTTCTCAGGCATCTGGCTGCCGATGGTGACGCCGATGCGCGGCGGATATGTGGACCTGGACGCCGCGCAGGCGCTGGCCCGCTACTACCGCAACGCCGGTATCGCAGGGCTGGTGCTGTTCGGTTCCACCGGCGAAGGCAATCTGTTGGCAATGCCCGAGAAGATCGACATGATCGAAGCCATCGCCAGTGACCCGGATGCGCTGCCGCTGGTGTTTGGCGCGGGCGGCGTGGACACGCGCGGCGTCGCGGCGGCGATCCGCCGCCTGGACAAGTACGCGCCCGCCGGCTACCTGGTGCCGCCGCCGTACTACCTGAGCCCATCGCAAGCCGGCATCCTGTGGCACTACCGGCAGATCGCCTGGGCCACCGAACGCCCCATCATCCTGTACAACATCCCCAAGCGCGCCGGCGTAGCGATGACGGTGGAAACCATGGAGACGCTGGCCGCGCTGCCCAACTTCGGCGCGGTGAAGGAATGCAATCCATCGCTGCTGGCCACGCTGAACGCGCGCGGCACGCTGGACGCGCTATGCGGCGAAGACCTGGCGCTGCTGGACCACTTCCTGGCCGGCGGCCTGGGGGCCATTCCGGCTGCCGCCCACCTCTATCCAGAGCGCTTTGTCGAAGTCATGCAGCTTGCGCGCGATGGCCACGCGGAGGCGGCCCGAGAAATGTTCGAACCCCTGCGCGGCCTGGCGCGGCTGCTGTTCAGTGAACCCAATCCCGCGCCGATCAAGCGCGCGCTGGCCATGCAGGGACTCATCGCCGACGAGCTGCGCATGCCGATGATGCCCGCCAGCCGCGAGCTCGGACCGCGGCTGCAGCGCGCCATGAGCATGGCCCAGGGATCGGCCAGCCGGCTGCAGACCGCCTGAGGAGGCTCCGCGCGCTGGCTCAGCCCCGGCGCGCGGGAAGGTCCGCGCCGCCCGGCCGCGCCGTGGTCAGCGCAATCAGCGCCACCACGATCAGCGAATACGTTGGCACGCTGCGCATATTGCGGAACATCATTTCGGTCAGGCTGAATGCAAAGTAGCCCAGGCAGAACAACAGCCCCAATTGCGCGCCCACCCTGATGACCCGGTCATTGCTGGCAAGCCTGCGGAAGAACACGAACGCCGGCAGCAGGTACAGCATCAGGACGCTGACCAGCCCCAGCACGCCGTATCCAGCCATTGCCGCGAGCATGTCATTGTGGGGTTCGCCATAGCCCTTGACGACTTCGGCGGACACGACGCCCTGCTTCTCCAGCAGCGCCAGTTCGCTGCGGAAATTGCTGGGTCCCACGCCCAGCACGGGACTCTTCTGGAACATCTTGACGGCCGCATGCCACAACTGCAGGCGGATGCCCAAGGAGGTATCGCGATCCGCCGACGTGGCGAAATTCTGGACGTCTTCGGTGATGGCCTGCATCCGGCTGCTGTAGTTCCAGATGACCGTGGCGCTTACGGCCAGCGCCACGACCAGTCCGACCGCGCAGTAGACCAGCTGCCGGCGGCTCCAGTGTCGCAGGCCCAACAGGCAGACCAGCGCGAAGATGGGCAAGAGCATCCAGCTGCTGCGCGTCTCCGATGCCCAGGTCGCGTAGATGCTCAGCAATGCGACCAGCACCTTCAGGCCGGTCTCGGCGCGCGGCCAGCGCGTGCTGGGGCCCCAGCCTATCGTCAACAGCGTCATCATGCCCAGCAGCAGCGTCATGTTGGCGAAAGCCACGGCGTTGTAGCGTCCGCCAATGTCGACCACCGCGCTGCGGTCCAGCGTCTTCATGGTGATGATCAGCATGAGCGCCCCCGCGAGCGCGCCCGCCAGAATGGTCCACTGGATCTGCTTGAGCCAACGCTGAGGCGCCCTGAGCAACACCCAGAGCACGGGCACGGCCAGTGCGAAGCGCAGCAGTTTTTCGACTTCGGAACTGCTCCACCCGCCTCGCACGGCTGACGTGACGAACATGCAGGCCAGGGGCAGAAGCAGCGCCAGCGCGACGGGCCACAAGGCCCGGAAATCCATGGGTTCGTAGCGCCGGATCGCATTGGCCGCCAGCGCGACCAGCGCGATCAACCCGGTCAGGTAGACAATGGCTGGCCCGCCGACAGCGCTGGTCAAGGCCAGCGCGGGAACCAGAAGCACAAGCCATACCGTCAAAGATACGTACAGTCGGGGCACAACTCTCAACCTGAAAAGAACAACGGAAGCGCAACGCGCATCATGCTGATTGATTGGACAAAACCCGCCAGCCATGACGGCGGGCGGGTTTCGCAGGACGCGTGGAAAGAACCGCGGCTTACATGTTTTCGATCATTACCTGGCCAAAACCCGAGCACGACACCTGGGTCGCGCCTTCGAGGAGGCGCGCGAAATCATACGTGACCTTCTTGGACAGGATGGATTTCTCCATGCTGGAGATGATCAGGTCGGCAGCCTCGGTCCAGCCCATGTGGCGCAGCATCATTTCAGCCGACAGGATCTCGGAACCGGGGTTCACGTAGTCCTTGCCGGCATATTTCGGCGCCGTGCCGTGGGTGGCTTCGAACATGGCGACGGAATCCGACAGGTTCGCGCCCGGGGCGATGCCGATACCGCCCACCTGCGCGGCCAGCGCATCCGAGATGTAGTCGCCATTGAGGTTCAGCGTGGCGATCACGTCGTATTCGGCCGGGCGCAGCAGGATCTGCTGCAGGAAGGCGTCGGCGATCACATCCTTCACGATGATCTCGCGGCCGGTCTTGGGGTTCTTGAACTTGCACCACGGGCCGCCGTCGATCAGTTGGGCGCCGAATTCCTTTTGCAGAAGCTCGTAGCCCCAGTCACGGAAGCCGCCTTCCGTGAACTTCATGATGTTGCCCTTGTGCACCAGCGTCAGCGACGAACGGTCGTTGTCGATGACGTATTGGGCCGCCTTGCGCACCAGGCGCTCGGTGCCTTCGCGCGACACGGGCTTGATGCCGATGGACGAGGTGTTGGGGAAGCGGATCTTCTTCACGCCGAGCTTGGTCTGCAGGAACTGGATCAGTTCCTTGGCCTGCTCGCTTTCGGCCATGTATTCGATGCCGGCGTAGATGTCTTCCGAGTTCTCGCGGAAGATCACCATATTGGTCTTCTCGGGTTCGCGCACCGGGGACGGCACGCCCTTGAAGTACGCCACGGGGCGCAGGCACACGTACAGGTCGAGTTGCTGGCGCAGCGCCACGTTCAACGAACGGATGCCGCCGCCCACCGGCGTGGTCAGCGGGCCCTTGATGGAAACCACGTAGTCTTTGACGACTTCCAGGGTCTCGTCGGGCAGCCACACGTCCGGGCCGTAGACCTTGGTGGCCTTCTCGCCGGCGTAAACCTCCATCCAGTGGATCTTGCGCTTGCCGCCGTAGGCCTTCTGCACCGCCGCGTCGACGACCTTGATCATCACTGGCGTGATGTCGGCGCCCGTGCCATCACCCTCGATGAACGGAACGATGGGCTGTTCAGGCACATTCAGCGAAAAATCGGCGTTGACCGTGATCTTCTGGCCGCCAGCGGGAACCTTGATATGTTGGTAGGACATGAATGCTCCATTTGCTCCGGGTGGTTATTCTGCGCGCGCCGGCATCGGAAAGCGTCCGATTCCGCGGGTAATTCCGCCCCCGCGAACCGCATACCGGATGGCGGATAGCAACCAATTCTATATCGCAAAGCGGCGGGCGGAACTGGCGGTCCGCCCGGGGCGGTAAAATAATGCGTCTACAGCCCGCTTTCCGTCCCCCGCAGATGTTCAATCCTTCCCGCGACCAAGTCCGCGAATTTTTCATCGATACCTGGCGCAAACACCGCGCCAACGAGGTGCTGACGCCGCTCGAAGCCATCGCGCTCGACTGGATCATCGAGCATCCCGAATACCACGGCGACCTCGAAAGCCCCGACGCCATGACGGCCGAATACGCGGTCGAAAAAGGACGCACCAATCCGTTTCTGCACCTGTCCATGCATCTGGCCATTGCGGAGCAGCTTTCCATCGACCATCCGCCCGGCATCCGTCTGGCTTACCAGCAACTGACTGCCCGCTCCGACGCCCACCATGCGGCGCACGAAATCATGGAGTGCCTGGGCCAGGTCGTCTGGGAGGCCCAACGGCTGGGCACGCCGCTGGACAGCGACACCTACATCGACCTGATCCGCCGGCGGGCCAGCCTTTGACCCAATAAAAAAACCCTCGGCGATCAACCGAGGGTTTTTTTGTGCGGATCGCGTGTCCGGGCCGTGGGGCCGGGTACGCTTATTTGCGCACGCCCAGGTCGCTGGGCAGCGACGAGAGCCAGGCGGACACATTGGAGATGTCCTGGTCGGACAACTGCGTGGCGAAGGCGCCCATGATGGGATTCTTGCGCACATTGGCGGTGGCCGCGCTGCCGGAGGCGCCGCGCTTGTAGGCCTTCAAGGCATGGGCCAGGTAGTCGGCGTGCTGCCCCGCCAGCGTGGGATAGGATGGATCCACCGCCGTCTTGGCGTCGGCGCCGTGGCACGACGCGCAATTGAATTTATCGAAAACGGCCTTGCCGGCCGCCAGGTCCTGCGCCTGGGCTGCGGCGCCCGAGATGGCCAGGGTCGCGCCCGCGAGGGCAAGCATCGTGCGATTCATGGTGTTGCCCCCTTATTTGAGATTCGAGTAGTACGCGGCCAGGTCGGCGATGTCCTGATCGGACAAACTGCCGGCGATGGCGTCCATCGTGGGATGGCTGCGCGCGCCTTTCTTGTACTCGTTGAGGGCGGTTTCGATGTATTTGGCGTTTTGGCCGGCAATCATCGGAACGTGGTACAGCTCGGGAAACGTCGCCTTGTAGCCTTCGATGCCGTGGCAACCGATGCACATGGAAACCTTGTCGCGGGCATTCTGGATATTACCGACCGGCGCTGCGTCCGCAGCGAAAGCCTGGCCGGCGATCGCACAGGATGCCATGGCGGCCAACACGGAAACCGTGCACTTCAGAGAGGTTCGCAACTTCATTGGAATGACTCTTCTTGGTATGGCTAAGGACTAGGGCCTGCTCACACGAAAAGGCCCTCGGCAAACACGTTGCGGGTCGAACCCAAAGCAAAACCGCCTGATTGTACGATAATTGCTCAGGATTAATACCTTACGATGGTATTGATTGCCATCAAACCACGGAAGCCCTCAAACATGTCCGCAGCCCAGACCGCCTCCTCCGCCAAGCCAGTCCGCTTCGACGGGACCGACAGCTACGTCGCCACCGACGACCTGAAGCTTGCCGTCAACGCGGCGCTCACCCTGGAGCGCCCGCTGCTGATCAAGGGCGAGCCCGGCACCGGCAAGACCATGCTGGCCGAGGAAGTCGCCCGCGCGCTGGGCCGGCCGCTGCTGCAATGGCACATCAAATCCACGACCAAGGCGCATCAGGGCCTGTACGAGTACGACGCGGTGTCGCGCCTGCGGGATTCCCAACTGGGCGACGAAAAAGTCCGCGACATCCGCAACTACATCGTGCAAGGGACGCTGTGGCAGGCTTTCCAGGCCCAGGAGCCGGTGGTGCTGCTGATCGACGAGATCGACAAGGCCGACATCGAATTTCCCAACGACCTGCTGCGCGAACTGGACCGCATGGAATTCCATGTCTATGAAACGCGCGAGACCATCGCCGCCCGCCACCGCCCGCTGGTCATCATCACGTCCAACAACGAAAAAGACCTGCCGGACGCCTTCCTGCGCCGCTGCTTCTTCCACTACATCCGCTTCCCGGACCGCGACACGATGCGCGACATCGTGGCCGTCCACTATCCCCACCTGAAGCAGGACGTGCTGCGCGCGGCGCTGGATACCTTCTTCGCGCTGCGCGATGCGCCGGGGCTGAAGAAAAAGCCGTCCACGTCCGAACTGCTGGACTGGCTGCGGCTGCTGCTCGCCGAAGACGCCACCGCCGCCCAGATCGACGCGCACACGGCGACCGCGGTGCCGCTGATGGCCGGCGCGCTGCTGAAGAACGAACAGGACGTGCATCTGCTGGAGCGCCTGGCGGCCATGACGCGCGGCAGCCAGCGCCGCTGATCCCGCACCCACCGGCGGCCCGCACATGCTGATCGACTTCTTCTACCACCTCAGGGCGCACAAGCTCCCGGTCTCGGTCAAGGAATACCTGACGCTGGTGGACGCCCTGCGCCAGGATCTGATGTCTCCCACCCTGGACGAGTTCTATTTCCTGGCGCGCGCCACGCTCGTCAAGGACGAGTCCCTGTACGACCGCTACGACAAGGCCTTCGGCGCCTATTACAAGGGCATCGAAGCCGCCCTGCCCGCGGGCAAGGAGATCCCGCTGGACTGGCTGATCAAGCAGTTCGAAAAAAGCCTGTCTCCCGAGGACAAGGCCGCCATCGAAAAGCACGGCTGGGACAAGCTCATGGAGCTCTTCAAAGAACGCATGGAAGAGCAGAAAGAGCGCCATGCCGGCGGCAGCAAATGGATCGGCACCGGCGGCACCTCGCCGTTCGGCAACGGCGGCT